>QWCI01000280.1_pt1:22500-27500 | contig 29715 bp, 19 predicted proteins | sample 1972541 | NCBI WGS metagenome assembly QWCI01 (sample SAMN09866712, study PRJNA288562) | Human oral metagenome isolate term3_saliva, whole genome shotgun sequencing... | isolation source: mouth | host: Homo sapiens | place: USA: California | reverse complement strand
TTATTTCTTTCATCGACCCAAACATGCCAATATTAGCACTGATAGTACGTAAATGTAATTCCTTGTTCAAACAACTATTGATAGTTCCTAGAGCTCCTTGTAAGGCTTGTTGCAAAACCCGTTGTCGGACTTGATTAATCGCTCTTTGTTGTTCAAAATGAATGGTTTCATTTTTGTAATTTTCTAATTGTTCCAAAGTATTATAAGTTGAATTAATCAAATTCAATTTTTCTCGTTCTATCTCAGAGTATCCATTCACTCGATACTGATCTGCTTCCATTTCCACTTTCCGTAAGCGGGCCCGGGCTTTTTCGAGTTGTTCAATGGCCCCCTCACGTAGTTCTTCTGAATTTCGAATAGTATTCAAGATCCTCTGTTTTCGATTATCTAATAAATCACTTAATGAAAGTAGATTATCTTTCCATTCATTTAAAAACTTCCATGATCCCTTCCCGAACCAAACACGAATCTTTCGATTCATTTGGCTCTCGCGCTCAATTACTTCAATTACTTAAATTACTTATGGGAAATTCCCATATATTTTTGTTTTGAATGTAATGAGCCTATCCTCTCTTCTCTGTTCATATTCCCCCCAAAAATAAAAATATCGAAACTGATCATACTAATCCAAGACCAGAATATTCGGAGGACTCTTCTGACCAAACATATGTAGTTGTCAGCAAAGTTGTTTCTTTTTTTTTATTCAAATCCAAAAAAATTATTCTTACTTTATACATAGACATAGGTCATCGATTCAGCATTGGATAAAATAAAAAAAAGGGAACGAAATACCCATTTTTCCAATAAATGGTTCAAATCATTTTATCGACATGAGTGTTCTATACCGAAAAAATTTCCAACTATTCATTTTGAAACTACCTCCGCATTAATATAGTGGTAGAAAGAATACCATGCTGGGTCTGGACTTCAAACGGTTTAGCTTTAACCATGTTAATGGTACCGCATCATTGGTTGATAGAGAATCAAAATATATTTACCAATGAATCACGAAATGCTATGGTTCTTACATATGATTTCTTAATTTATTCAGAAGTAATTCGCGGGATCATGCACCTTTCGTTCCTAGTTATAACGAAAAAAAGTGCAGCTGGTCGAGTCCAGCCTATTCTTGAAATAAACAACTCGCACACACTCCCTTTCCAAAAAAGATCAATACACCAAGCACTACACTTAGATTTATTGGATTTGTTGCTAAAATATCGGTATTAAACCCGAAACCCCCGGCGGATGGCCAGTGACCCAAGGAAACGAAAGAATCGGTTACATTTTTCATATGATCTCCTCTTATAGATAGACTAAAATAGATAGACTAAAAAAATCGAACAGAGTTCTTTTTCTATCACTTCACCCCTTATTTTTTATTTTCTTTTTTATTAATTTCTCTATTTCTAAACAGAAAAAAAAATATTCGATTTATAATTTATAACTGGATTTTATTTTTTCAATTGAAATTTCCAATAAGAATGAAAAATGAGATACCGAGTCTCATGTCAATTACGAAATACTTCGTTTGTTCCAACACTTACTAAAAAAAAGGTTTTCATTGGACTAAGAACGGGAAGGGAAGGAAGAAAGCGAGTCGATTTGCTAATTCCTCATCCTCAAATCTTCCTCATCCTCAAATCAGTCCTTCCCATGGGTTATTATCTCAACGAATAAGTAATTGTCGTAGTTCAATCTTGATATAATTCTAAAAAGCAAGCGACAGGTCCAAGGAAATAAAATAAGAAAATATGAAAAATACGTATTTTTCATATTTCTAGGATTAAACAATTAAACAAAAGGATTCGCAAATAAAAGTGCTAATGCTACAACCAGTCCATAAATTGTTAAAGCTTCCATAAAAGCCAGACTAAGCAATAAAGTACCTCGTATTTTTCCCTCCGCCTCGGGCTGTCTTGCGATACCTTCTACAGCTTGGCCCGCAGCAGTACCTTGACCAACGCCAGGTCCAATAGAAGCAAGCCCTACGGCCAATCCAGCAGCAATAACGGAAGCGGCAGAAATCAGTGGATTCATGATAAGTTCCTCGCACCAAAATAAAGAAATGGTTAATGATACAATCAACCAATGAATTATGACTTAATTATTCCATTGATAACATTCATCCAGTCGAAGTAACTAAGAACTCTGAATTGAAGTAATAATATTATTGAATCATCAGAACTATTTCGATATTTCTTTTTTAGTTCCTATACATGGCGTCTTTGTGAATCCATACGACTTTAGTTCTTCCCCATTTCTTTGTTCCGAACCATTCTTTTCTTTGAATTCTTCGCTCTTTTTCTTGATTTCATCCCTTTTCTTTATTCATTCAATTCATAGTCACAGACGAAACGGAAGGACTTCTATTAGAATCCCCATCTAAATTCACAATAGTAAGTCAAATTATATATATCTTTAGTTCATATATAACTAGTCTCATATATAACTAGTCATAATATCACATATACATGTGTTTCTTCCATAACGCAACCCAACTATTCGTATCTTAGATTCAATCGGATTCTAAAATCATTCTTCGGAACATCCACAAGAAATGGGAATCGTTCCATAGAACATCCTTTTTTTTTATTTAATTGCACGTCGTAAGTCGTAAACAGATACTATAAGAATTCTTATTCAAATTCAGACTCCTAATATTTAATATTGGAATGGAATTGGCTGAACAATATAAATAGAATATTTATTCTAGGTAAGTATGATATAAACGGCCCAAAGGGGAATTTTAGGAAAAAGATCTTTTAGTTTTAGATCCCTTTCCCTTTTTTACAATTCCCTAATATCCTAATCTTTTTTGATATTACTCTAGATCATATATATACCGTATTTGTATATTTATGTTCCCTAAGTAGATTATCTTAAACCATTCATAGAGTACGTTGGACTAAGCTAAAAAAAGCTTATTTCGAAAACTAGTCAATGATGACCCTCCATGGATTCGCCTATATAAGCCGCGGCTAAAGTTGCAAAAATAAGAGCTTGAATACCACTTGTAAATAATCCAAGGAACATGACAGGTATAGGAACAATTGAAGGTACTAAAGAAACAAGAACAACAACTACTAATTCATCAGCTAATATATTACCGAAAAGTCGAAAACTAAGTGATAAAGGTTTTGTAAAATCTTCTAAGATGTTAATAGGTAAAAGGATTGGAGTCGGTTGAATGTATTTACCGAAATAACCTAATCCCTTTTTGGTAAGACCCGCATAGAAATAGGCCACTGATGTGAGTAAAGCTAAAGCAACAGTAGTATTTATATCATTCGTGGGTGCAGCTAACTCCCCATGAGGTAACTGTATGATTTTCCAAGGCAAAAGAGCCCCTGACCAATTCGAAACAAAAATAAATAGAAACATAGTTCCAATAAAAGGAACCCAAGAACCATATTCTTCTCCAATCTGAGTTTTGCTCACGTCTCGAATGAATTCAAGGACATATTCGAAGAAATTCTGACCGTCAGTAGGAATGGTTTGTGGATTTCGAACAGCTAGAGTAGCTGAACCTAATAAGATAGCGATTACAACCCACGAAGTAATAAGTACTTGGGCATGGACTTGGAAACCCCCTATTTGCCAATAGAAATGTTGGCCGACTTCCACACCAGATATATCGTATAACCCTTTTAGTGTGTTGATGGAACATGATAGAACATTCATATTGCCCTCTGATAGGAATAGAACTTTAAAAGGAATTATTTTGATTCAACCATCTCTTTCTCGACTTACCTACTTGAATTGTCTATTTTGAATACCAACTAATCACATAATATCCCCAGTTTTTTATCTCTTTTTTGAGATTCAAAACTAGTAACCGATTCCATTTCCATAAATCTATGGAGTTCCCAAAGTTATTATTTATCTTATTATTAATCAAGGATTTCTTATATAGCTAGAACGACCCTCACAAATAGCGAATACTAATTTATTAAGAATTAATCGGATTGAAGCTATAGCGTCATCATTTGCTGGAATCGAAATATCTGCGAGATCGGGGTCACAATTTGTATCGATTAAACAAATCGTTGGAATTCCTAAAGTGATACATTCTCGAAGAGCCGTATATTCTTCTTGCTGATCAACGATTATTACAATATCGGGTAACCCCGTCATATATTTAATCCCACCCAAATATGTTTGCAAGTGAGATAATTGTCTCTTCAACATAGCTGCATCTCTTTTCGGAAGACGATTGAGTCTCCCCGTCTTTTGTTCCGTTCTCAAGTCCCTGAATTTATGAAGTCTCGTTTCTGTAGTGGACCAATTCGTTGACATACCACCGAGCCATTTTTTATTAACATAATGACACCGAGCCTTTATTGCAGCCCGTGCTACTGAATCCGCTGCTTTATTTTTGGTACCAACAATTAAGAATTGTTTTCCCCTACTTGCTGCATCAAAAACTAAATCACAAGCTTCTGATAAAAAGCGAGCAGTTCTAGTAAGATTTGTAATATGAATACCTTTACGCTTTGCCGAGATATAAGGCGCCATTCTAGGATTCCATTTCCTAGTACCATGACCAAAATGAACTCCTGCTTCCATCATCTCTTCCAAATTGATGTTCCAATATCTTCTTGTCATTTCTCCACACACTTTCTCTTTTTTTTAAAATAAAAAAAAAGAGACGAGGTACCCCGAAATAAATAATTGTTCCGATGGAACCTTCTCTTATACCGGAGATTGGCCGTTGATACACGATCCAAGCCATTAATTCTTTTCTATTCGTTTTTATCTTTATTACTATTACCAAATCAAATACCAGACCAAATACAGATAGTTAAAAGAATGAATCTGCTCTTAGGAATCATTAAATCCCATAAATGATTGTTCTGATGTATCATGGAAATTCTTTGAACTGCAAGAATCAAATAATTCTCTGTGGTGGAACAAAATATCTCTCATTTCCCTCTCGAATAAATTATTCTTTTTGGTTTCCATTTCCAAAGGGATGTTGTTATGTTGCCTTGAACGGT
>QWCI01000280.1_pt1:7500-10000 | contig 29715 bp, 19 predicted proteins | sample 1972541 | NCBI WGS metagenome assembly QWCI01 (sample SAMN09866712, study PRJNA288562) | Human oral metagenome isolate term3_saliva, whole genome shotgun sequencing... | isolation source: mouth | host: Homo sapiens | place: USA: California | reverse complement strand
GATACAGATGATAGGAAATTTATTCCAGCCAAATTTGAATTCTATTCTTCCTAAATTTTCTATTTCGATGAACTGATTCTTACCAGAATTTTATATGGACAATGAGGAACAACGGACCCTTTTTCTTATTTGTTTTAGTTGTTTCCCTCTTTACTGTTCAAAGAGAAAGAGGAAGTCGTTCTGTTATTAAGTGGATACGCACTTTCTATGGGAAAGAACATAGACATGGTGGTTGTCCAGGGAGATATTACACATAATAAGATCCTGTCTTGGGCGAGTCCCATATTGTGGACTTACCACTTGTTTTATTATTTAAAAAATTGGATTTATGCTTTATCGACTCATTTCAAATCATAGTTCAAAGGTTCAAAATCGGTGGGTTTTACTTTTACTATACTTCTTTTTGAAATCCGAAGAAGTTATCATATAATTCCCTGGATCATCTATCAATGGCTCAATCAATTACTTCTTTGAAATGCTAAAAAAAAGATTACTTGGTTTTCTTTTATATATGCCCATACTGTTTTTCCTTCATTGATTTGATTCTTTCGATGGATACCAGGATTCATATTTGAAATAATCAGAAATCTAGGAATTAGACCCATAAGAGTAAGAGTTCACTTTCGATTATTTCAAATTGATTGTAATCAATACAAATCAAAGCAAAGAAATAGAATTGGGGTGCTATGTACATATATGTAATTGATATCTACATATATGAAAATACATATCGTGGATTGATCTATATTAAGATGTTATACAGTACAACTTTAAATAACATTAATTAATATAATAGTAAATATAATAGAATAATAGATAGACTGGTAGAAAGATTTATATATAAATCTTTCTACCAGTCTATCTATCTATTAGAATACTATTAGAATACTAATACTGCTGATCCTAGTCCGCTCATTTCATTTAAGACACTAAATTGGAATGGAATCCTTTTCATTTTATTTCTTCAATTATTGATAAGGACTAAGAAGTTCAGTTTCATTCAAATTAATTATTTTGACTAACTGTTTTTACGTAAATGATAAGTAAAAAAGATATCATGAATAACAATATCTGAGCTATCAAATTGATTCATCGTCGAGAATTGAATAGTATAACATAGGAAGATCTTTTATCCATACCGACTCAAAAATTTTATTCCTGATCCACTCAAGAATTCCTTTATTTATCCACTCTTTTTTTCTATAACCTATTGCCTTCCTTGTACAATTATCAGATAAAGTATCATCTGACCGCTTTTCCACTTCCATTGATTACAAACCCAAACAAACAATAGAAGTGAAATGGAAAAAAGGAATAGGGGTTATAAACTACGTTTTTTAATGATCTAATTTTATTGGAAGACAAAGAAGGGTGATAAAGATGAGTCCTGGTATAAAAGATCTAATATTCCATAAAATTCACTATTTTAGAGTTTGTTCTTTCTTCGATGGGACCCCTAAAAAAGATTATTCATTACCTTGGTAAGAGTGGTGGGATCGTTGTTTGATCTTTTTTTTTTTTTTTAATATCCTCTTTCCTTGGATTAGTACTCGGACTCATATATCAAAAGGTCAGTATGAAATTTGAAGGAGATGGATTCTTTCAAATTAAAATTAGTAATTGAAGTTACACAAAATCGGAGCCAGAAAAGGAGATAGGTTCAATTTGAAAAGTATTCTATTAGGGTAACTATGTTAAATTCATTTTGTTTTTGTATCGTACAAAAAACGAATTCTATTTGTGTATGTGCTCCCGGGAACGATATGGTACTCTATTCCATTACACGGATCAGGAGTAATCGAAAAAGCCAGACCCAGACCCAGCACGGTTGGATACCCGAATATAATGCTACCAATAATTGTACTAATGCACATATGTCTCTCTCCCATCAATCGGTACTAGTTAAAGTAATGGAAATTCCCATATTTGTTTGATGAGAAATTCGAAAGAAAATATATATATAATATAAATAAAATATAAATTAAGAATAAGCATCCCCCTATAGATAAATAAATCTATTTTATTTTTTTTTATTGGATCCGTCGGGACTGACGGGGCTCGAACCCGCAGCTTCCGCCTTGACAGGGCGGTGCTCTGACCAATTGAACTACAATCCCAGGGAAATAAGGTGTATAGCCATAGCCCACATATTCTTATGATTTAATTCAACCCATTTCTATTTAGAAGGGCCATCTTATATTATAAGAGAGACGCGAGTGATATATTGATTATACACTTGATTATACACACGGATATGCACTTTAGTGATTACTAGTAATCTTTTCGTTATTGACAAATCGATTGATAATCCATTTTTCAATGAAAAAAGTATTTTTTTTCTTTACTCTTTTCCTTTCCTTAGACTTTATACTTACAGATCCTGATATGAATCTAGATCATTAGCAAGATCAGAATTTGTAGGAACAAAACAAATAAGTAAAGCAAATACAAATAAATGGGGGTAGGTATATATCAGAAAATCTGACTTTCGTTATTCTTC
>QWCI01000435.1_pt1 | contig 29978 bp, 25 predicted proteins | sample 1972541 | NCBI WGS metagenome assembly QWCI01 (sample SAMN09866712, study PRJNA288562) | Human oral metagenome isolate term3_saliva, whole genome shotgun sequencing... | isolation source: mouth | host: Homo sapiens | place: USA: California | reverse complement strand
TTCCCAAAGAATCGCTCGAAGCCTACACGGCGGCGCTGAAACTCCCCGAGGGCGTGACAATCGAAGGCCGCGAAGGCATCACGGCTGTGCGCTCTCTCGTTACTACTACCCCCGTTGAGGTGGCACGCTTCGACCTCCAAGGTCGTCGACTCACCCAGCCTCAAAAAGGCGTGAACATCGTGCGCTACTCCAACGGAACTACCGCCAAAGTCGTGGTGCGCTAAACCTCACATTCACCCATAACAAAGCGGTGTCGGACATTGTGTCCGACACCGCTTTGTTATGGGGATCATTCTCCACTCGAGTGTTTATCATAGGCACGCATTGTACCATCCATTTAGGGCTCAAAAAGAGCACCAGGCCAACTCCACACGGAATCGACCTGATGCTTTAGCACTATGCGAAAGTGCTTAAACACTTCGTGCTGCCTTACGCTCTTTTTCCAAACGAAGAGAGCTTGGCACTAATGAATTGTGGGATCTTCCATGCCATCTTTTGTAGTTTAGACCACCGCGGCGGAAGTCCATGCATGCGGAAGGCACGAAGATCTTCTTTCCACATCAATTTTCGTTGCGAGAGATCGGTCGAAAGTCCTCCCATACGCATACGAATGACGTAGCGATGTAGATAATGTATGCGCAAAGTGGGGTGTAACAAGACGCGCAAGAGCCACTCTGTGTCTGCTGCAATCTTGAAACTCTCGTCGTAGAGTCCAACTTGTGTCAAATAGTCTCTACGAATGTAGCAGGTGGGATGTAGTGGCAACCATCCGTGACGCACTTTCCAAGGACGGTACGTGCCCCCAACCCAGTTTCTCACTACCTTTTCTGGACGATCGGAACGAACGAAAAGCCCGTCTGCATAAACCACCTGTGCCTGTGAACTTTTGAACGCATCAACAATGGCAGACAAGGTGTGCGCGTCATACAGCACGTCGTCCGAGTGCACCCAACCGATGATGTCTCCGGTCGCCATTCGCAAGCCTTTATTGAGTGCCTCGTACATTCCACGATCGGGTTCGCTGATAAAATGCGCCAGATACGAAGCATACTCTTCAACAATTTTCTGCGTGCCGTCAGTCGAAGCGCCGTCTATGATGATGTATTCTACATTATCATAATCCTGCGCCAAGACACTCTCTATCGTCTCACGAATTGACGCTGCACGATTGAAGCAGGCAGTCACAATGGTGACTTTTGGGGATTTATGGGATTCAGTCGTCATATAAATGCTTCTGTCCGGCCACGAAGCGATAGAGTTTCATCCATGGCCAAGCCATCATTTCTGTAGGGTTGAGAGAGAAGAAGCGAAAGAAATTAATCAAGAAATAGAAATGTCGGCGCGCATCTGTGCTATCATCATCAAATTGCATAGCATGACCAAAATTGCCCGTCTGCATAATCCATTTAAGCGCTCGCTCCCCTCGCATGCGATCTTGGTCATTGTACACTTTACCATCAGGCGATATGCAAGCCGTTTCTTCGTCAAGTCCTAAATAGGTGCAACATAGATAAGCTAACATGCGAAATGCACGTAACAGGTGAAGTTGATTCAGCTGATCATATAACTTCGCTGTGTTGATATTTTCTCGTGTACCTTTCAATACCATCATCCAGTCAATAATTTGTCGAAGCCCGATTCCGGTATTGACAATATGCATCAAAGGATGTGCAGTAAGTAGCACAATGTTCATTTCAGGTGGTAAAACATAAACTTTTCTACCTGCAATTTGCATGGTGCATTGTGAATTGAGCTGAGGGGCGATCTCTTCGTTGAATATGGTGAGCAAACGACGATGCGTTGGTACCCACTGGAAATGCTGCATCACCCAATGTAACTCTACAAGTAGAGAGCCCTTTCGATAGGAAGAATGCTGCATCAGGACTTCTTCTTTTTCGAAATTCAACGATTCCAATGCTCTACAAGCTTTTTGAAAATCATCTGGAACAATGTACACATCAATGTCGCCACTTCTTCGCAAAAGTGGTTGGGGATAATATGCCGCGCAAGTTTGTCCTTTCATAATCGCATGGCGAACATCATGCTTCTTGAGTAACGCACTCAATCTACCAGCATGCATTTCCATTTCTCGGTTCACCTGCTCCAATCGCGGCATTCCTGCAATCCATTGCAATAGCGTAGGGCGTTCTGTATCGCGCACACATATTTCAGGCAAGGCATAGAGCAAGCCGTCAACAGTCTGTTTTCGAGCTTCACGTAACAACTCGCAAAAATTGTCGACTTTAGGAATATCCCCTCCGTGTAAAGCGGCACGAAGTAGAGCAAAAAGCGTGTCGTAAGTACTATTCATTAGTGGTAGTATGCACGTAATTTTCTATTAGGTACTGTTTGATGGCAACATCATCAAACCTAAACCGCCTCTTAATTTCAAAAACTTTGGCATCTGCAAGTGCTCGATACCAAAAGCCTTGAAGAAAATGCCACAAGAAACCTTCTTTTCCATCAAGGAATCCCAATCGAAAAATGTAACGCAAAATAAAGAAGAAAAAGGCACGCCAAAATAATGGTAAGCGTATGTATTTTAGTTTTTTACGTCGTACATATGCAGAATGCTGACCACTGTTTACGAGTTCTTCCTCCTTAGATGTCACATACTCCATTAGTAGCAACTCAATTGCCTCCTTCGAGGCATAAGCATTGTGTTTATTAGTCCACCACGTCAAATCATTTAGATTATCATCATAAAATGGTGCTTGCAAATCTATGATGCGGCCAAAATCGATGCGCAAGTGTTCATCCATTATCTTCGTTTCACAACTACCATAACCTTTGCGGATGAGACGGAGTAATACAAGAGGTACAATCCCATGTTTAATATACTTACCCAAAAAAATACGTAGACAAGGAGCAGTAAAACCATTTACATCGGGTTCACAGCTCCGTGTTTGCTCTTTAATCTGTTCTATCAAATCAAGAGAAAGATATTCGTCGGCATCTTGTTTCCAAACCCACTCTGCAGTAATTGGACAATTTTTTAATGCCCAATTAAATTGTGCAGAATGAGATACAAAACGGTTTTGTAAGACGGTGATCTCTAAGCTTTGCGCAATCTCAACTGTTCTATCTTGGCTGTAGGAGTCTACTACAAAAATTTCAGATGCATATAACTTTGCATTTGCTAGACACCTCTCAATGTGTTTTTCCTCATTGTATGTCAATATAATTGCAGCTATATTACCCTTCTCCATTGATCATTCTTTTTTTAATAAACTTAGCAGGATTTCCACCTACCACATGCCAAGGTTCTACATCACGAAAAACTGCAGCACGCGCTCCAACAACGGCTCCTTCACCAATAGTTACACCTGGACCGATAAAGGCTTCTGCTGCAACCCAAGAGCGCTTTCTTATAATAATAGGACTTGCAACTTGCTCGTGACTTGTAGAAGATATATTATGGCTCGCTGTACAAAGATAGGCTCGTTGACTTACTGTAACATAAGCTTCTAAGACAACTGGCGCCGCGTTGTAACAATCTACACCAGAAGCTAAACATGAAAAATCATGCATTTCTAAATTCCAAGGCATGAATATTTTGGCACTGGAATAAACCACCGCTGTTGATGAAATTCTCGCACCGAAACACCGCAATATGAAACGTTTCCAATCTAATCCCAAACTTGATGGCATAAGAAACGTTGAAATAGACCATATTGCACGCCAAAGAATTCGTATCAATTGTTTTCTACGATTATATGGTTTAGCAAAAATAGAAGTTCGATTCGCTTCCACAAAATAATATTCTTAGCATTCTACAAAATCCGGAGTCTGCCCCTTGGTTATCAACCATTGATAAAGTTCTCGCATTTTCAGCGCAACTCGCTCAGTTGTATACTTCTCCTCGATTAACTTTTGTGCCCGACGTCCCATATCAAGCAGACGCTCATTAGAACAAAAAACAGCCTCTTTGACAGCCGCAGAAATAGTCTCTTGCTTAAAGTCTATCCACCAGCCACAATCTGATATTGTTAAGTCTCTCCATGGACTTCCTTTCGTAGCAATACAAGGTATTCCACGGATCAATCCTTCCAAAATAACATTGCCAAAATTCTCGAATTCGCTGGGCATGATTAAAACATGAGACTGCTGTAAAATTTCGTCTTTGCGCTCACCTATCAAAAAACCAGTAAAAATAACATTAGTCAAGCCTAATCTTTTGGTTTCTGATTTCAAAAACCGTTCATAAGCTTCATCTCCGCCCCCAATGATGTAGAGCTCTGCGTCAGCAGTTCTCAGAGAAGATTCACTGAACGCATAAATCAAAGATTCTACATTTTTGCGCGGAGACAAGCGTCCTAAATAAACAATTCTTCGTTTAGACTTGAAATCTGGTAAATCGTAATGCAGAGCAGCAATCGGGTTAGGAATGACAGCAATAGGAGACACTACTCCTAATTCTCGACAATGTCTCAATTCATCCTCACAAGTTACGTGAACACAAGCTGCTTTATTCAGGTCATTCAATAAACGCAGCTTCAGAGAGAGGTACTTAAATAAATAGTTGGATTTATGGATATCCTTCGGATATAGCATCCCACGAGGTGTGATTACGTAAGGTTTTCTGTGCCTTCTTGCTGTCGAGGCTACACAATAAGTCGGGTACTGCCAAACTCCCTGCGCATGATAGACATCAAAATGCCCCAAGCTGTCGATGTCCTTAGACAAGCCATGATAATAGGCAAATCGAGGGAAAAAAGGAACCTTTGGAAGTTCTGTACATAAAAAGTTTGTATTGACAGCTTCATGTCCTTCCTCAAGAGGAAATGTCATTAGTTGAACTTTAACTCCCAACTCCGTTAACCCATTCAATGTTTGAGCTGTGCTCATAGCAGGACCGCCTGCTCTCGAATCTATTGTACCGAAATGAAATATTCTCATAGTAAAAGAATCTGTGTTACTTGATTCTGCTACAACCTGTTGATCTTTATGAACCCTCGCTACTCTTCAAAGTTGCAAGTATGATTTTGTCCACTAAAGATAAAGCATTATCAGAGAAAAGCCTACATTATCATAGTAAGCCCGACGCAAAATCCTTTTTAAGGATCCACATATTTAGCCCCCCACATCAATTTGACTAAAGAATCTGGTAAAAAGTTCAGTATATGTAGATAGACACAACTAATTATTGCATCAAGTACCCCAAAATGCTTCTTCTTGAAATAAAAAATCAATCTTGGGTCAGCACCTAACGGGGAATAAAGTCTTTTGAACCGAGTGCACATTGTAACATTCCATTTCCTAACACGACAATAGTTATTACTTACTCCATATCCTATCGCTTGTCTTGTTGCCACTAAATGAAAGCCTGCAGCGCTCACTCTGTACCCATAATCCACGTCACCCAAATCGTGATGTAAACGCGAATCAAGTAGTCCCACTTTCATAACGACCTCTCTAGGCACGAGTACCATATTCCCGTTTAAGTTTTTAATTGTACGATCTTCTGCGTTTGCTTGAATCAAAGTTCCAGACAGCCCTGTTCCACCGTAGATTATTTTACCCGTGTTAGCATCCGCAATAAGGCCAGACACCACCACGGGCGCAGCAGAAGCTTGTGCAGAACTCATCATCTCGTCCCAAAAGTCGACATCAACTACAGTGTCGTCATTTAACCATAGATAGTAATCATAATCTTTTTGAACGGCTTCTTTCCAAACTTTCAACATACCGCGATTCCAAAACAGCGAGCCGTCTCCGTAGATTATATTAACTGAGGGGAATAGCAATCTAATCGCTTCGGCAGTACCGTCACTACTACCATCATCACAGGCATAGACAGAAAATTCTGCATCAGCATGTACCGCTTGATACAATGATTTTAGACACTGAAGTGTACTCTCCTTTCTGTTGTGGAAAGTTATCAAAACCGCAACTCTGTACATTTTACAAACTAGCCAAATAATCTGCGACTTCCGCCCCATAGACTTCCCAAGATCTGCTTTCTGCAGTTTTGAGAGCAGCTTTACCTACTTGTTCTAAAATAGAAGGATCAGCAATTATATTCAGAATTTTTTGTCGTAAGGCTTCGCTATCAGCCGCAGGCACTAACCATCCATTCTCCCCATCAATAATTAAATCTCCTCCACATCCATTTGGAGTGGTAATTACTGGTGTACCTTGCGACATTGCCTCTGTTACAACCATGCCAAAACCTTCACTCAAAGTGGGAAAAACAAAGATATCAGCTTCTCTCATCAAAGCTAAGACCTCATTATTTGGAAGGCTATTAATATAACGATGTTTTTTTATGGCTTCATCTAAGGCAAAACTACTATGGCCCGCCCCAACCACCGTTAATTCAACCTGATCTCTAAGCTCTTCAATCGCTTCTAATAAATATCTAACGCCTTTGGTTACTCCTAAACTTCCCACATACAACAATTTCATCTTACGGTTAATCATATTCGGATAGAACTTAGGAGCAGCTGCAGGGAAACCATAAGGAATAACTTTTATTTTAGACTCTCTGAAGCCATTTTTAAGCAAAGATTGCTTCGTAAAAGATGAAGCTACAACAATTGCATCAGCTAATTCCAACTCACGATCAATACGAGCTCCTGCATTTGTCCCTACGTATAAAGATTTCTTCTCAACCCATGAAGGAGCTTTTTCAAGCTCAGCAGCGATTACTGCTTGTATTTCCTTATAATAAGGAATATGCAACTCATATACAGCACATAAACTCATGTTTTTTGCAGCTTGAATAATACTATAGGACTCGTCTGCATAAACATAGACTCCAGCTATATCATGTTTTTTCTCGCTATTTAAAAACATAGCGACCTTTTGATCCAATTCGCTTCTTACATCATCTGCGGATAGTTTATCCCCGAAAGCAAGCCATTTTGGAAGTCTACGCAAGCACTCGTTCTTTGGGAAGCAAAGCAACTTTGCTTTGAGATCTCGTTCAACAAAACGCTTAAGTAAGGGTTTTAGATTGAAAAAAGAGGCAAAACGGTAAAGAATAGAACCTTCTACGAAAGCAAAACTTGTACAGAAGACAGCCAGTTTACCTGCTCGAGCTAACCCTAGCGCAACTCCTCGCGAATTTTTATTAGGAAACGCAGAAGACACCAAAAACTTACTCATCAGTCGCTAACAATTTAAGTAATACTCCCACCGTTAAGATAGCAAAACCTAGTATAGTAGAATTTCCCCATTGTCCGAACACAAGAAAAAAAACAACGCAGGGAAGGAAAAAATATGCACCGCTATTTTTTTTCAGTCCTTGTCCTATCGACTTCGTCATCAGTTTTGCAGCCATAAGAACGCGTAGCAGAATATACACTAAACCTAAAACTAAACCAGACTCATAAACTTGACGCGGCAACTCTGCATCTTGCCAATATACTAAAGGATAGCCATACTTGCTGATAGCAATGGCTGTTGCGGTACCTATTCCATATCCGAAGAAGGGGGTTTCGACTTCAAAAATTTGTAATAGTGATCCCAGTAACCGGTTTCCGAGCGTACCTTGAATAACGTTACCCTCTACATTACTAGCCTCGTCAAAACGCAAAAACAATGTATCAAAAGACTCGGTAAATCGATTGTAAACAAGATAAAGAACTACACAAACGGCGAGTAATAGAAAGAAATTACTCATAAACTTTTGTTTTTTCAAAGCAGGCAATGCCCCAACGAAAAAGATAAAAGCACTCTGGAAAACATTGGTTCGCGATAAACTTAAAGGTACTAATGCAATATAACCTCCTAACGTAATAAGTAATAACCAAAAAGGGAAGCCTGATTTTACACGTGCATGAACATCAAATAGAAACCAACTTAAAAAAAGACCTACAACTCCTTGGAAAGCAACTAAACCAGAGATAAAAGAAAATGTACCAGCAGGTCTAAAAAAATGACCTACGCCACCAAAAGTAGAACTTCCCTCTCCACCAACACCAATATTAATCCAAGCATCTTTAGGACTTGTGTACTGCAGAAAAACTAATATGGTCATAGGAATTGATAGAAGTAAGAAGGCCGTTCCGATCCTATAAACATCCTTTCTTGAAATTATTCGAGGTATTACGAAGATTGCAGGAAAATACAATAGGAAAGAATGCAATCCGTAATAAATAACTGCCAAATGAATTCCCTTCGCCAATGCAACGACAAGCGAAATAAAACTCGCGCAAAAAGAAATACTAACATATGCATTATCTAACCACCTATGTTTCAATCCATAGAAAACAAGATAAAGTACCAACGGATCTCGTGCCAACACTAAAGCAGAAGACATTGAGGGCAAAATCCACTTACGTAAAGCTCCTTCAAATACAAGAAGAAAAATGTACAAGAATAGTACAAGACGGGGAACTCTATGTTCCACTTCAATATTCTTATCTATCGAAATTTGATTCATACAATCATTTTTTCAATTAAGGCGTTCTTGAAAAAAACGGCGAATTTCTTTTTCGGACAGAAGGAGAAAAGCCAAAACGAAACATCCATTGGTAATAATACGAAATATCAATTCTCCGAACTGAGGTAAACAGATATAGGATGCCCCCCACTGCAATATACATGCTCCTAACGAAATGAGTAATACCGGGCGAAGGAATTGGCGAAAGAGTTCTCCAAAGGTTAATACTGTGTACTTAACGGCATAGCAAACACGCACTACGCAGGTAAGGATATCGAAAGTGACGATTGTTATGATGAGCAAGATGGGATTACCTCCTATATTTGCAACAAAATATCCAAGTGGCAACACCAAAAGATAGAAACTATCTGGCACAAGCATGAACTTCGTGATGCGATTGGTGGCCAAAACCGCACTTCGTATGGGTTCAAAAGCCGCATACGTTAATGATATAAATGCCATTGCTTGGGCAAATTCTACCGTATAAGGTGGTACCTTGCCTAACCAAAGGTGCATAATATAGTCTGTCTGGAATAGAAACGGAAAGAAAATAAGATAAAGCATGTAGACGGCCATTTTACTTCCCGTGTATACCAATGTTTTGTGGTGCTCCATTTCGCCACTTGCGTACGTTTTCGTTATTTGCGGAGAAATAGCTTTGTAAACGTTCATCGCAAAGGACAAAATCGAATTTTTCAGTTGCAAAGCAATGACATAGACTGCATTCAGCGCAGCTCCAAAAGTAAGATTGATCACCAAAACCAATCCTTCTGCCGTCACGACTTGCAAGACACCGGAGAAGGTACTTACGCCGGCAAACTTTCCCAAGTCTTTCAGTAGGTCCTTACGTAGTGAAAATTGATAACGTGACTCTGAGAAGTTCCGATGGCAATAGACCTGGTAGACAATACGCACCAACAACCCGATGCCCGCCATGAATCCTCCGTACCACACCAAACGTCCATCTGAAAAAAAAGAGATGGAATAAGCTGCCGTGCAATTTAGGATGACTTGCAAAATAGAGATACCGGCAAAGGCACTCATGCGCTCATGCGCAATGATTAAAGCATTGTAGGGGATACTGATCAGATTGACCAAACAAGTGAACACAGAAAACTGGAAGACCCAAAAAGCTGCATTCATACTTTCAGCCGGGATTTTCACCTTATGGTAGAGCATCACCAACCCGCCTACTTCCAATACGAGAAGCGTCAAAGCACTCAAGAGAAAAACGAAATTGAGTGACGTACAAAACACGGCATTGGGTTCGCCGTCTTTACGCCCAAGTTCAAAGGTTAAAAAGCGCTGTACCGCATTAGTAGTTCCACTGGCCAATACTCCCGTAAGGCTCACAATGCTTCCTACAACTCCATATACCCCCATGTCCTCGACCCCCAAATTTTGTAAGGTCAAGCGCGTTGCATAGAGGTTGATCCACATGGTGAAAAGCATCCGCACATAAAGCAGTGCAGAATTTTTTACAACCAAGCGTTTGTTCAGAGACTCAGGCATTTTTCAATTTTCTGGCAGCTCGATAGACGGAAAAATCCCCTCCCAACAGGGATTCAACAACCAAAGACGAATGGACACACTCACGCATCCTCAACAATTTCGCAGGATTGCCTCCTACTACTTGCATTGGCTCCACATTGCTCACAACGACACTTCCACTACTTGCTACGGCTCCGCGTCCGATTCGCCGACAAGAAGGAAGCACAAGAACCTTCGTTGGCAACCACACATAATCCTCAATCACAAGTCCGTAATCCTTTCGCTCCCACTCAGGAGAATCTATATTATGTGAGGTCGTTATAATCTCTGTTCCATGCCCTATAATGACATATTCTCCGATATGTAAAGGGTTTCTCGTGTCCAAACAATCAGTTTGTATCGAAGTATGGGCACCGACCACCACGTTGGCATTCATTTTTCGCGCTAAACCCACAGAAAAAATTGCCCCTTCGCCTATCTTCGCGCCATTGCGGCGAGCTATTCTGCGGGCTCTCATATATTTGATATTCTGAAGCAAGCGAACTCCCCATCCCATCCAATATCGGAGAAAGGAACGGCTGCTGACATCGTCACAATAGGTTTCAGGAATCATACTAGAACACAAGAAAGCTCCTCAACACGCTTCAACATGTTGAGGTTCAAACAAATATTGTATCACCTGCAAAGAATGCACCTTATGGGCAACTACCGCTGTACCTTCTTAAGGGCACGGCAAATTTTGTTGCAAATATAACAATACAAATTGACAGTACAGCAAACAGACAGAACATTTTCGACAAAAGTCGGTGCTATCCAGGATTTCTTCTTTTTCTATCTTATAAAATCAAGCATATTACTCACCCGAAAGACTTCGCATCTACAATTATTCATAAACCGATTCTTATACCGTGACCTATTATTCGAAATTCATTAAGGTCGTCATCCTTCGTTCCCTATGGATCACCGTGAACGAATGCCGAACGCGCGCGCATGGGCGCGCGTCCGGCGTTTTCCGTTTTTTACCTTCACCTCTTCACCTGATGAAGGTAAAATACTGATGATCAAGAAATTGAAGGTGAAGATAAAGAGGGGATTATGTTCACCGGGTGAAGGATAAAATGGGCGAAATCTTCACACATTTCATTCAGGTTTTCAAGTGGTTAAAGGTGAAGGTGAAGGGTGAAGGCAAGAATTCAGAACTCGGTGAGTGCGTGATGTGGGAGCACGTGTCCGCGTAGACGCACCTATACGCGCAGCGGAGGAGGTGACAAAATGAGCAAGAGTGACAAACGCGTTACATTCCCAGTAAGGTAGGGAGGAAGGTACGATATGAAAGTGGGGAAGTAGGGCGAGAAAACTGGGAGGTTTGTCGAGAAAGTTGGGAGGTATGAAGTGAAAACAGGGAGGTAGGAAGTGAAAGGTGGGAGGTGCGAAGTAAAAACAGGGAAGTAGGAAGTGAAAGAAGGGGGATTTCGAAAGAAAGTCCACTACTTTTTTGATCCAAAAGGGCAACACTCGAAAAATCCAAACTTTTTCTTCAAAACTACACGATTATCCGAAAGAAAAACTTTATCTTTGCGCTTGACAAAACACAACTTTCCCCTTTCCTGTCGTAAATCGACATCGATATAGTGCGACCTCCATGGACTATTCTCCTATGGTTCAGCACAAATGCTCTTTGACGTATTGCGAAATCCCGATACTCCACCGGGGAGCATCGGGATATCGGTAAAAAGCGAAATTTCGAAATTAAGCAACGAGGGTGAGCGGTTTGTATAGCCGTGAGTTGCGTTGGAACTCAATAGACTCGAGTCGAACAAACCGTAAAATCTCGAAATGGCAGAAAGCGTCGCATTTAAGCCCGTCGTCCATCGAGCAGGAGTTGACGGAGTCGCGCGTTGAAATCAGATTGCTGCATGAGCGTTTCGAGACTGATGTGCATGCGGTAACGCCAGTAGTGGCGAGGGTTCGCCGGTTCGTTGATGCGTTCGGCATCGACATCGGGCAGGCGCAGGTGCTCGTCGATGGCGAGCCAGTCTTGCCACGGGAGGATGCAGAGCATGGAGGGACAGTCGACATGGCGGCACACGATTTCCTCGCACAACCAGGCCGGAGCATCAGTGGGGGCATCACCGCCGTGGCCGAGCACCTCGAAGAAGTAGCGCGCCGAACGCGTCGGATCTTCCTGCCACCATCCGCGCAGTGTGGACATGTCGTGCGTGCCGGTACTGCACACTGACCAACGGGGATAGGCTTCGACGTCGGCAAACTCACACCCGTAGGCTTTGGGCATGCGCTCAATCTCGAGGGTGAGGAGTTGAAGTTGTTCCATCACCCAAGGCACACAATCGGGCACCATACCCAAATCTTCTCCACAGGGCAGCATGGCGGTGGCACTGCTGAGTACGGGGAGTTTGGCCATGGCCGAAGCATACCAGAAATCGTTGTGACGCTCGTAATAGAAGCTGTGGTGCAGGCGCTCGAAGGCCTTGCGTTCGTCGGCACTTAGGCGCTCGAAAACGTAGGTGTGATGGCCTTCAATGCGGGGGTGGTAGTGATCGCGCTGCAAGGGGTCTTCGATGAAGAGGACGTTCTCAAGCAGGGCGAACAATCCCTCGCGGACTTGGTTTTCGCCGGGACGGGCACGGTATTCGCGGTTAAGGAAATCATCGACAGCACGCTGGGTGGCAAATTCGGGGCGGAAGTGCCAAATGTCGTAGTGCGAATGCGTGAGGAAGGTGCGGCGCACCCAGTCTGCGCGTTCGCCGAAAAGACGATCGAGCAAGGCCTCATTGACAAATGGACGCGTCAAGAAGTCGCGATCGAACGTAAGCCCTGCGGCTTCGATCTCGCGCGGAAAAAGCCCAAAATGTGGTCGATGCGGTAGGCCGAAAAGTGCTCGGCCATCTTGACATAGCGCCGTTTCCACCACGCGTAACCGTCGGCCGCCATGGCCTCCCAGTTGTACGTGGGAAAGCCCCAGTTCTGCCCCGTGAGCGAGAAGGCATCGGGTGGTGCACCTGCCGAACCACGGAGATTGAAATAATGCGGTTCCGTCCACGCTTCGACCGAACAGCGGGAGATGCCGATGGGAATATCGCCCTTGAGCACCACCCCACTCCGCCGCGCATGGGCAGCGACATCACTGAGTTGCGTGTGCAAAAGATATTGGACGTAGCAATAATAATCGTAGGATTCTCGATCTGCGCTGTCCGGAGCGAAGGTTTTGGCCACGGACTGCGCGTCATAGGCACTATGTTGCGGCCACGCGCTGAAATCGGGCGTACTAAACTTGTCGCGCAAGGCAGAGAAAGCGGCATAGGCGGGTAACCAATCCGAACTATGCGCGGCGAAAGCGGCGAAAGCCTGCGATTTCAAGAGTTCGCGTCCATGGCTACGGAAAGAAAGCAGGAGGTAATCGCGCTTAAGTTTGTTGACACGAGCATAATCAATTGCGGACAAGGCGTTGAGTTCACGAAACTCGCGTTCAAAAGCGGCTTGTTTCTGCGCATCGGGCAACGGCGGCAAGGCGCGCAGGTCAACATACATCGGGTGGAAGGCGTAGACCGAAATGGCGTTGTAGGGGTAGGAATCGGTGTTCTCTCCCGTGAGCGTGGTGTCGTGGATGGGGAGTATCTGCAACACGCGTTGTCCGGTGGCGGCCATCCAGTCGACCATCGTTTTGAGATCGCCAAAGTCGCCCACGCCTTGGCTGCCCTCACTGCGCAAGGAGAACACGGGGATAGCGGTACCGGCCATGCGCGGCGCGAGGGCTTCGAAATACACTTCGACTTCGGGCAGGATGTGGTGGACACCATTTTCGGGCGCTGCGATTTCCAAACGGCGGTTGTCTCCGCTCTCCCAATGCACCACGCGGCGCGTGCCTTCGTCCACGGCAACAAATTTGTATTCGCTACCATCGGTAAGCGAGGTGGCGTCGAGCGTCAACTGCCACACGCCGGGAGTAATTTCGTCGAAGGGAATGGCCGCGTACTCGTCCCATGCACCGAGCGAGGGCGTGGAGCCGAGGAGCGAGAGGTGCAAACCCTTTCTGCGTAAGCCGGGAGAGAGCACACGAAAGGCCACACTGCAATGTGTCAACGAAGGCGAGGGAGCTCCGGGCAGCGTGGGCAGTGTAACGGCTGAAGAGAACAGCGCACTCTCCTGCGGGAGATCGCGCCAACGGTCGTCGACGAGATAGGTGTCGTCAAGGCGACTTTCGATGCGCAGACGATGAGTAAGGTTGCCCTGCTCGCGGCGTACGCAGCGGTCGCCCTGCCATACTGTATAGCGATAGGTAGGCACTTGCGCCGCATGAAGGCCGGTGAGGGTAATTTCGCCCTCCCACTCTCCGGGAGCAGTTTCGCTAAGCGGAAGTGCGGGTGCAGAAAGGTTTTCCCATTCGAGACGAAGCACCTCGCCGGGGGCAGCAAAATAGGGGATGTGGAAACGGAGTTTCATCGTGTAGGGAGATTGGTTTGCTTCAAAAGTACGCATTCTCCTGCGCATTGACAAGCCAATCGTCCAAAAAGAGAAAAAGTAGAGGAAAGGTGCAACCGCTATTGCACAAAAAAAAGAAGCGAACCAAGTAAAAACTTGATTCGCCTTGAGAGCGGAAAACGAGACTCGAACTCGCGACCCCAACCTTGGCAAGGTTGTGCTCTACCAACTGAGCTATTTCCGCAAGATGTGAAGAGGAGGAGACTCGAACTCCCACGTCGCAATTGACACTACCCCCTCAAAGTAGCGCGTCTACCAATTCCGCCACCTCTCCAGGTTCACATTCGCTTGACATTTTGTTCAGCGAGGGGGTAAATTCGCTGTGTCTTGCGTTGTGGCATCGAGCTTGCTTCCCGTTTGCGATTGCAAAAGTACTACATGTTTTGGAATTGACCAAGTGTTGAAGCCAGAAAAATGCATTTTCTCGTGCATTTTCCTGCATAACGGGCGAAAACGTGGCTATTTTCGGCCGGTAACTGCGGCAGCTATGAAGCAATACGCAGGATGCTCTACCGGAAGATACGGACGGACTGTAAACAAAATGCGCTTACTTATACTATAGGCGACGACTTGGCTCTTCATCCTTCAAAAGGCATCTCCCACTTTTCGGATTTTCGAAAAGTGGGAGATGTTTTTTAGATCAAACCCATGATGCGGAGGACGATGGGCGTGAGAATTGCCGTGAGTACGCCGTTGGCGATCAGGCCGAGGCTGGCGAAGGCACCATATTTGGCCCCGTTCTCCATCGCTCGCGAAGTTCCTACGGCATGGGAAGCGGCTCCCATGCTGAGACCTTGTGCGATCGGACTTTTCACACGACCGATTTGCAATACGCGGAAACCGGTGACGGCACCGAGCAAACCAACGATTACTACAATGGCCGCCGTGAGGGAGGGAATACCGCCAAGGGTGCGACACACTTCCATGGCGATGGGTGTCGTCACACTCTTCGGGGCGAGCGAAATGACTACCGGTTTTGAAGCACCGAGCAGTTGCGCCGTGACCACAGCCGAGACAATACCGACCACACAGCCGACCGTTTGCGAAAGCAATATGGGGATCAACTGTTTGCGAATGACTTTCAACTGCTGATAGAGGGGGACACCGAGGGCGACAATGGCGGGTTTGAGCCAAAACTCGATTTGTGAACCGGCCTTGTGATAGGTGTCGTACTGTATGCCGGTGAGTTTGAGAAAAGCAATCATCGCCCCAATCGTGATGAGAATGGGATTGAAGAGCACCCATCCCGTGCGGCGCTGCACCATCTTGGCCAAAAAGAAGATAGCGAAGGTGAGTCCGATCAGCACAAACTCGTTGTCGAGCGCGTCGATAAAGTGGTTTCCGATCAGGGCAAAGCGATCGGAGAGCGAGAGGAGCAGACTATTTGTGGAAGGGGCCATAACGACGTACGATTTGGTGAGTCCAACCGGTGGATAACAGAACAAGCACGGTGCTGACGAGCGTGGCGATGGTGATGGGCCAGAAGTCGCGAGCGATGGTGTCGAAATTGAGCATGAGCGCAACGCCGGGCGGTACGAAGAAGAAACCGAGATTACTCAAAAGGAAGTCTGAAATCGCTTTTACCCATTCGAGTTTCACCCACCCCATTTCGAGAAAAGCGGCGAGCAACAGCATTCCGACGATGCTCCCGGGGAGACTCAAGCCGGTGACGGCGACGAGCAGTTCTCCGAGTGCCATGCAACCGAAAAGAATTGTGCATTGTTTGACCATGATGTTCGTGATGATTTTGGATATGAGGCGAAATTACATAAAAAAAGGCACGACGGCTCGGCCGTCGTGTTAAATGTGAACGGAAACGCCACACGATTCCTCTCGCTGCTTGTTCCGTTGCACAAAGCAGCACCTTTACCGCCCCGACTCTTCCGCGTAAGGGTGCGGAGAGCGGAGCAAAGATTATGCTTTGCGCCGCAATATAATAATGAGTACGGCAGGAAGAATCAACCCGATGCCGGCTGCCATCGAGGGGGTGAGTTCTTCGCCCAAAAAGAGGATACCGAGTACGAGCGCAGTGAGGGGTTCAAGCACGCCGAGGATCGAAGCGACTGTAGGACCGACGTTTTGTGTGGCGTAGACCAGTGCGAGGTTGGTGACCACCGTGCAAATGACCGAGAGCAAACAGAGGTTGAGCCAGGCCGATGCGGAGGGGATGAGGGCATAATGCGCCGAGATGTCAAAATCCGCACGTTCGTAGGCGATGAACGCGGCGAAGATGAGCGCACCGAAAGCCATCACGTAGAAGGTGAGTTTCACCACCGGCATCTGCGACACGCGCGAACGATTGACGCGAATAAGGTAGAGGGCAAAACACAGTGCGGAGATGATTTCGAGCACAATCCCTAACCACTGTGCGCCTCCGCCGACGCCGGAGAGTAAGGCGACTCCGGCAATGGAAAGGCCAATGGCGATCCACGTCGAAAGGCGACTGCGCTCACGAAAAAAGATCATCATGATGAGCGCCGTGAGAATCGGATAGGTGAAATGGAGCGTTGTCGCTACCCCACTGCTGCTGCAATAGCGATAGCCCGAGATGAGAAACAAAGCAGCGCCGTTGCTCAAAAAGGCCAACTGCACCAAACGCACGAATTCGGCGTAGGTGATGCGAAAACTTTCGCGTCGCACGAACATGATCGCCGCCAAGATGAGGGAGGCGATGCCGAAACGATAGAACAAAATGGTGGACGAGGACAAGGGCAGTCCCACGGCCGGCGCTTGGAGTTCTTTCGTGAACAAGGGAATAAATCCATAGCACACAGCGGCCATCAGGCCGAGAAAGAGACCGACGCTCGATTTGTCGAAGTTAAACATGGTATGGTTTGGGAATTAGGCCTCGCGGAGAAAGTCGAAGGCTTCGTTGATGAGCTGGGACTCCGCGGTTTGGTCGAGAATGATTTTACCCACCTCGCCCAACTGCGTGAAGTTCACCACACCGGCCGTATTTTTCTTGTCGTGGAGCATGATTTCTCGGAGCGCATCGTAGTCATCGCAGGTAATCGGCGGGCGACCATAATGCTCCGTCACATAGCGCGTGACGGCGTGGAGGTGATCCGTCGAGAAACCAAGGCGCGTGGCGGCGATAAAGAGTTCGCACACCAATCCCCAGGCTACAGCATAACCGTGCAACACGGGCGTGTTGCGGCGAAGCATGAGGCTTTCGATGGCATGCCCCACAGTGTGTCCGAGGTTGAGCGCCTTGCGCAATCCACGCTCCGTAGGATCTTGCTCAACGATGCTCGATTTGAATTCGATGCTCTCTTTGACCATCGGCAACAAGGCGGCGTAATCCGGATTGGCGATGTCAAACTGCAAATGTTGCACGAGCATTTGTTTGTCTTTGAGTAGGGCGTGTTTCAGCATCTCGGCATAACCGGAACGGAAGTTTTCTTCGTCGAGCGAACGCAGGAACTCCGTGCTGATCACCACATAGTTGGCTTCTTGAAATGCACCAATCTCATTTTTATAATCCCCGAAGTTGATTCCCGTTTTTCCACCGACCGAGGCATCGACCATGGCCAAAAGCGTCGTGGGCACATTGACAAAGCGGATGCCGCGCTTAAATGTCGCGGCGGCAAATCCACCGAGATCCGTCACCATGCCCCCGCCGACATTGATCAGCAGCGAGTGGCGCGTGGCACCGGTCTGTTGCAATTCTTGCCAAACGGTGGAGAGAGTTTCGAGGTTCTTATGGTCGTCGCCGGCCCGCACCGTAATGAGGTGAGCGGGCACGGGGCATTGTGCTTTCAGTTGTACGGCGATGGGCGCAGTGTGCTCATCGGCGAGCCACACCACCCGATCCGTGCCGGGAAGCGTGTCAATAATTGCGCGGAGCGCACTCGCTGCGTCCTGTGAATAAAGTATCGTCTGCATGTTGTGTGTTGTGATTCTTCCAAAAAGTAACTGTGTGCTCCGGTTATGCCGTGGCTCCGGATTCATATTGTTCGATGGCGTGGCGATAGCTGTCGGGAATCTCCACAGAGTGTCCCTTTTTCAGATCGACGCACACCATCACCGTTTCGGCTTGACAAACCACGCGCTGCGTTACCTGATTGACGGCGCGTTGTTGCAGCGTGAAACTCTTATTGCCCAAACGACTCACCCGCGTTTCGATCACAATTTGATCTTCGTAGAGGATGGGCTCGATAAAATCGGCATGAATGCTCGCCACCAGCGGCACCACCGGTTGTAAACGGAAATCAGGGCAGAGCACCGTCGAAAAATAATTTTCTTTTCCGAGATCGTAAAACGAGAAATACACGTTGTTGTTCACGTGCTGATACGCATCGAGATCGTTGAAACGAATTTGGATCGGGGTGCGATGACGAAAGATTTCAGTCATGAGGGGAAGAAATAGATAAAAAAGTACGAAGTTTCGTTCGTTTTATAGTCCAAAGTCCCGCGCCACGGCAGCACAGCGCGCGGCATCGGGGCGCCATTCCATGGTCTCATCGTCGAGGGCACAGAGATCGCGCAGGGCATAAATGCCACGTTCTTCATCGGTGGCGTGCACACCGGCCGAGGCAAACAAGTGATTGCGCGCATCCACCACGCGCAAAGCCTCTTGGCAGTAGTCTGCCGCTTCGCCGGTGGAGCGCAACGCAGCACTCACATAGTGCAAGAGCGCTTGCACGAAATCGTCGTGTTCGGGGTGGCGCGATGCGTTCATCATCGATTGAGAATTTTGAGAAAAGCGTCGTAGCGGCTGTCCAATCTCGACAGCTCGTAAGGCGGTAATTGCAGTGCGAAAGTGCCGGGCAGTTCGCCGAGGGCAAAGTATTCGCGCAACATCCCCGCCAGATTAAATGCTTGCTTGTCGCCGCGCCGCATCAGTTCCAGTGCGACGCGGCGCAAATAGAGTTTGTCGTCGTCAAAATGCCGAAGCGCTTTGAACAACAAGAAGTAAGCCGCGGGCGTTGAGGCACGAAACAGTTGTGCCACGCGCACTTTTTCGCCGTCTGCGCGCTGCCAGAGCATTTCCAACAGCGACTCGGCCTCAGCCGGCTCAGCGGCCAGCGGCAAAAAGGCTTCGAGCATCTTGCGCCGGTCGATTGTCGTGGCTTCTTCGAGACAGAAGGTGCTAAAATCGGCGCCGCCGAAATGCAATCCTACACGTTTCCGTCGACCGACGGCGGCTTTGAGCAGCGTGCCGAGAAAGGCTCGGCTGTCGGCGCGACAAAGTGTGCGAAAAGCCACCCAAAACGCCTCATCGGTGAGCGGCGACCAGAAATTGGCCTCAGCCAACACCACACCTGCCGCACGAAATTCGGCCGTTCGCAGCGCCGCGAGATGATCACGCAGCGCTTCGAAGTTGTCCATCGCGAGATGCGACGACAAACGGGTGCGCAAGGCGGCAGTCGAAGGTACAGCGGGCATGAAAGTGAGGGACTAAGCGGCAAAAACGGAAAAGGAGAAACAAAGAGATGCCACACTCCTATTATAAATAAGGAGTGCTGTCGCGGATGACGGCGGTCGGCGGTTCTCACCGCGTGGAACGTCGGCTTCGTCAGTCGCGCAATTCCAGTCGCACCACGTTTTCCACATGGTGCGTTTGCGGGAACATGTCGACGGGTTGCACCGCGGTGACGCGATATTTCACATCGAGCAGTTGCAGGTCGCGAGCTTGAGTGGCGGGGTTGCACGAAACGTAGACAATGCGGTGCGGTGCGGCATTCAAGATCACGTTCACCACATCGGTGTGCATACCGGCGCGCGGAGGGTCGGTGATGATCACATCGGGGCGGCCGTGTCGGGCGATAAACTCGTCGGTGAGAATGTCTTTCATGTCGCCGGCATAGAACGTCGTCTTGCCGTCCAGCCCATTCAGTTCGGCATTCACCTTCGCGTCCTCAATGGCTTCGGGCACATACTCAATGCCCACAACGTGGCGCGCCTTGCCCGCCACAAAGTTTGCAATCGTCCCGGTACCGGTGTACAAGTCGTAGACCAACTCGTCGCCCGTGAGTTCGGCGAAGTCGCGTGTCACCTTATACAGCTCGTAAGCCTGCTCACTGTTGGTTTGGTAGAAACTCTTCGGCCCCACTTTGAAGCGCAAGCCCTCCATCGACTCGTAAATGAAGTCGGTGCCGGCGTAGGTCATCACATCGAGATCGCCGATCGTGTCGTTGCACTTCGTGTTGTTGACATAGAGGAGAGAAGTGATCTCGGGGAAGGTGGCGTGCAAGTGGGCCATCACGTCGAGTGCCGCCTGCTGTTCCTCATCCGTCGTGATGCAAAATTGCACCAGGAGCATGATTTCGCCCGTCGAGGCGGTGCGGAGCATGATGTTGCGCATCAGTCCGCGATTGGCACGCAGGTCGTAGAATTCCAAACCGCGAGCGATGGCATAGTCGCGCAGGTCGTTGCGAATGCGGTTGTTGATGTCGCTCATCAAGTGGCACTCGTTGATGTCGAGAATCTTGTCGAATGCTCCAGAAATGTGGAAACCGAGCGCATTCATCTGTGTGAACACCTCACCACTTTTCACCTGTTCGAGCGTGAGCCACTTCTTATTGGAGAAACCAAACTCCAATTTATTGCGATACTCGCGTGTTTTCTTCGAACCCAAGATGGGAGTGCACTCCGGCAACTCGATTTTGCCGATACGCGTCAGGTGGTCCATCACCTGCTTCTGCTTGTAGCGCAACTGCGCCTCATAGGGGAGAATCTGCCACTTGCATCCACCGCAAACGCCATAGTGTGGGCAGAAAGCCTCCGCGCGTTCGGACGAATACTCGTGAATATGCACGGCTTCGGCCTCAGCATAACTGTGTTTTTTGCGACGAATTTGCAAATCCGCCACATCACCGGGCACCACGTAAGGAACGAAGACGGCGAGGCCGTCGACCTTGGCCAAGGCCTTGCCTTCGGCGGCAACATCGGTGATGAGAATTTTTTCGAGCAGGGGAAGTGGTTTCTTCTTGCGAGCCATAGTCTTTTTAATTTCAGGCGCAAAAGTACGATTTTGCAACGGCTCAACCAAGCTACTTTACAGAAAGTAGGCTTTTTACGGCTTTACCTTGCGCCGGTTGCACCACGTGCCGAAAAACATCGAGCGCCGCCGATTGTAACTTGCGGAAGTTTTGAGCGTCGACGCCGTCAGCGGTAGCACAAGGCGTAGAACGGGCAGGATTTGCACGTTTTTTCTTCGTCGGTCAAGGGAGCGAAACGGCGGTCGGGATCTAAAATTTCGGCCACCAGTGCCGTGAGTCGTTCGGAGAAATCGGGAATTTCTTGCGCGAAATCGAGCACTTCGGTTTTGGCCTTCGGCTTGCCGAGGCTCAGATAAGGCGTAAAGCCCGACTTGCCGCGTGCATGGTGCACAAAATAGAGTGCCGGCGCGATGGTCAGGCCTTGTTCCACCCCCTCGCGGCGCAAAATCTCAGCATAGATGAAGGTCTGCAGCATGTAGTGCCGATGCTTGCCGCCGCGCTCCTCAAAAAGCTGTGCCACATCGGCGGCCGTTTCAGGACTACCGCCCGTTTTGTAGTCGAGAATGCGCAACAGTCGCCGACCGCCGTGCGTCACGCGATCCACGCGGTCGATGATACCGCCGATCGTCACGTGCGTTGCCGGCGAACCGGCGGGCAAAGGCAGATCCATCGTGTGACGTTGCTCCAACTCACACAGCTGCAAGTCCTCGAGTTGCGCGTCGTCTTCGAGCAAGATGCGCAAATACATCTCCACCACACTGGCTTCGAGCACCGGCAAGTGGGCGGAGTCGAAACCTTCGTTCACAAAAGCGGCCTCGATGTAGGGATGCAACGGACCGGGGGCGCCGTCTTTCGGAGGGGTCGCCAGCGCTTTGAGATAGCCCGGCGGAGGGGTGCCGCCATGTTCCATAATGATGCGCTGATAGATGGCTTCGGCCGCCGCATGGAAGATGGTACCGAGCAAATTCGGCTGGATCCCGTCCTCGGGCGTGGGCTGCGGTGTGCGGAATTTACACACATATTCGTAGTAGAAACGCAACTGACAACGCAAATAGGTGTTGATGGCCGAAGGCGACAGCGCAGGATGCTCACTGATCACCCGCCCCTCCTTGTCGCGACGGTAGAGTCGGTCGACCAAGTCGCGCGGTTTTTCCACCGCCTCGGGCGTGTGCAAACGGGTATCGAGATCCACCTGCAAAGCCAAGTCACTGATGGGCAAACGTGTGTCGACCCGCAGCTGCGTCATGAAGCGCGACATCTCGCCCGACGACAGCCCTTCGGCCGAACAGTTGAACGTCATGCGCAAATGCCGAGCGCGCTGGATGAGACGATAGAAGTAGTAAGCATAGACTGCCGTACGCCGTTCGGGAGTGGTGAGCCCGAAGGCTTTTCGCAGCATGTAGGGGATGAACGAATTGTCGTTGGGGGTCTGCGGCAGTGTGTTTTCGTTGACCGACAGCATGAGCACGTTGTCAAAGTCCAAGCATCGCGTTTCGAGCACGCCGAGCACCTGCAGTCCCACCGCAGGTTCGCCGTGAAAGGGCACAGTGGTTTGCCGCACAATCTGGCGTACCACGCGGCGCAAGGCCGTGGCGCCCACTTCCAAACGGCCGTCGGCGGCAATGAGGCGCAAGCGGTTGAGCAACGTGGCCATGAGATAGAAGGCTTCGGACTGCAACACATCTTCAAACCGCGTGGTGTCGAAGCCTTCCCGTTCGCAAAGCTGCTTGGCCTTCTCTTCTACGCTCTCCGACAAGCGGTTGAGCATTTCGATCACGCGCAATGACTGACCGCTTCGCTCAAATTCGGCAAAAGTCTTCTCCACCAACGTGTTCACCTCGGCGTGGGCGAGCGGAAAGCCCTTGGTGACGTTGACTTGCTGCACCTGTGTCGGAAAGACACGCAGCACCGGCTGGAGCAAATTCTCATTGCACAGCACCACCGCCGTACGGCGATGCGCCGTTTCGTCGGCCGGCAAATGGCGGTTGAGCCATCCGCTCACACTCTGCGCCTGCGCCGCCTCGCTCGTGGCCGAAACCATTTCGATCTGCTCGATGTTTCGAAAATTATCGAAACATTCGGCCGGTAAGGCGTTGGGAAAATTGCGCAGATTCTCCTCGATGAACAGCCCCGCCTCAAAACCTCGACTCGTATTGCGGTCGGCGGCGCGATAGGGGTTGGCATAATACTGATCGTAGTCCCAATAGAAGCGGGCTTTCCCCGCCTTCTGCATAATTTCAAACAGCCGTTGTTCGGCTTTGTCGAGCACATTGAAACCCACCACGGCATAGCAATCCACCTCGGCGGGCAATTCGAGTTGTTCTTCGGCCAGCGCCTCGACCACACGACGATAGAGTGCGCCCTCATAGGCCTTGCCCTCGTCGAGCAGTTCGGCGTTGAGACGACGGTAGAGCGGCAACAGCGCGTTCCACAGTCGGCGGAAACGCTCGCGCAACTCGCTTTTGCGATCGGGATCGAAGTTGGAAAAGAAACTCCCGATGAGTTCTTTCTGCGCGTCGTTGAGAAAGTCCGTGTCATCCAGTTCTTTGAGTTCCTCAAGGTTGCGAAACAGCTGCGAGGCATCGGCCATGTTCTTGTCCACATCGTCGAAATCCGCCAAAATGCGATCGGCCCAACCGTAGAAGGTGTCGAGCGTGAGCTCGTCGGCCGCCACATCGCCCCCGCTGCGCAGCATTTCCACATAGAACGCGTAGAGACGGCACACACTGTCCACCGGATCGTTGAGGGTCAGGTCGGAAAGCTCGCGAAACAGCTCGCTGATGGTCACATAGCGCGGCGCCCAGATCGGGGCATCGTCGGGCGCGTCCTCAACGAGGTAGTCATTGAGAAACAAACCGGCACGGCGGTTGGGAAAAAGCACCACCACGCGACTGAGGTCGGGAAAGTGGCTGCGCAAATCGTGCGCTACGTGTTGAAGGAAGTAGGACATGCGATGAGAATGGGCATTTTCGTTCGGCCGCTTCGCGCTGTTCGGCGGTGTTGCGGCGCATTCCCCCCCCCCACAACGCCCCACACCGACACAAGCGATGAGGCCTTTTGGCAAAATTACACTTTTGTGGCGAATCTCACAAGAGATTTTCCGCCGCGACTTGCTCCCTTTTGCGGCAAAAACACGCACAATCCTCGTCGCCCCTCCGACTAAGTGCGACGTCGCTCGCGATTTTCTTCCCTCACAGCGCACTTTTCTCGCACATACTTAATCTTTTCTGTTCGTACCCCTCAACCGCGCCCCAAAAGCGGTGGACTTTTGCGCAAAACACGGCTGCTTTTCGCGAAAACTCCACTGTTTTTTCGCCAAACTTGTCCATTTTCTGACCGATCCGGCGAACCATGAGCGAAAAGGCAAAACTTCGCCGCCAAAAGACGAAAGCCGGAGGGCAAAACTGACGGAAGGCGGACGCAGATGGGAGCATTTCGCGTTTCGTCGGCGAACATCGTGCCCCACTTCTTGCCCACGTTTTTGCCAAGTCCCGTTCGTTCTTGAACGCACAACCGCAAAAACAGCCGACGAAAATGCAGAAAGCCGCCGCCGATGTTGGGGGGCGCGCCCAAAATTTGTAATTTTGCGAGAGAATAGGCCGTTGTCTATTCGCCATCTACGGATTCATGAGTTTCACACCCGCACACTTTGGCCAACAATTCCTCCTGCGCATCGGTCGCCCCCTGTGGCGACAAGCCCCTCTCGTGGTTTTCATGACGCTGTTGGCCATCGCTTCGGTGCTGGTGGTGCATCGTCCGCACAGCCAAATGGGACATTATCTCCTTTGCTGGGCGATCGATCTCTATTTCCTCGCGCTGCTCGTCGACAATCTCCCGCGCCGTTTCGCCCGATGGGTGGAAGTGGTGGTCTTTGCCGTGGCTTATGTGCTTTCGGCGGTCGAGGTTTTCCTCTTTCTGCGCTTCAACCTCCTGCTCTCGCCCACGGTGCTCACGCTGCTGAGCGAAACTTCGGCCGACGAGTCGAGCGAATTTCTCTCGGGCATGGTGCGTAGCAATGCGTTTTGGCAAACGGTGGCCATCTATCTGCCGATTTTAGGAACTCATTTGGCGGTGGTCAGCGGAATTTGGCGACGTTCTCTTGCCTTGTGGCGAAAGCGTCGAGACAAGGCGGGCGAAAATTCCCCAAAGACGCCCGACCGGCATGCCAACTCCAGCCCTCGCTTCTTGCAATGGGGCGCTACGGCGGTGATGTGCGCTCTGCTGCTCGTCGGGGTGCCGCATTGGTGGGGCGAAAAACAAGCCCTTTGGCGCTTTGTCGCCAACACGCAAAGTCGCTACGCAGAGAAAGTACCGGAAATCCACTTCTTCGCTCCCCACTATCGCTTGCTCCACGCCACTCACCTGGTGCGCATGTCGCGCGGCGAGGTCGAACGCCTCAAAACCGTGATGGACACGGCACGCGTGGACAGCGTCGCGCCGGGCACGACCGACATCGTGGTGGTGATTGGCGAGAGTTACAACAAACACCACGCCGGCCTTTACGGCTATCGGAAGCGCACCACCCCACAGCTCGACCGCCTACGCAAAAAGGGCGAGTTGACAGTATTTGACGACGTGGTCACGCCGTGGAACCTTACCAGCAACGCCTTCAAGTCCTTCCTTTCGACCCACAGCGCCGACACGCCGGGTACATGGGCGGACGGCGTGCTCTTCCCCCTCCTCTTTCGGCGCGCCGGCTTCAAGGTGGCTTTCGTCACCAACCAATTTTACAAGAGCCTTTCGCAGGGTTCGATCGACTTCAACGGTTCGTTCTTTCTCAACGATCCGCATCTCGACAGCCTTTGCTTCGATTTCCGCAACACCTTCCGCAGTCGCGACGACCGGAGCATCACCCAGTTGCTCAAAGACTACACCCCGGGGCGGCGCAACCTCTATTTGCTCCACCTTTGGGGGCAACACATGGAATACGATCGGCGCTATCCTGCCAAATTTGCCTTCTTTCGCCCCGAAGACTACGACCGGCCGGACTTGGATGCCCTGCAACGGCAGATCATTGCGCACTATGACAACGCCACGCGCTACAACGACGGCGTCGTGGCCGACATCATGCGCTACTTCCGCCGCCGCGATGTGCTCCTCATCTACTTTGCCGACCACGGTGAGGAGGTCTACGACGATGGGGTGAACCGCTACGGACGTGTGCACAGCGACATGCCGTCGGCCGAGGTGATTCGCCATGAATATGAAGTGCCATTCGTGATTTGGACATCGCCCACTTTCCGACGTCGCCACCCTGAAGCGGCAGCGCGCATTCGCGCAGCGCGACATCGGCCGTTCTCGCACGACGACCTGCCGCATCTGCTGCTCGGTTTGGCGGGCATCGCCACGCCGCACTACGACCCCACACGCGATCCGCTCACCGACGCATTCATCGTCCGCAAACGGTGGTTGCGCGAAGGCAAGATCGATTACGACAATAGCACAAGACGGACTAAAAAAACATGCTCAACAAACAAGACACCGGCGCACTGAAAGGAATTGCCATCCTGTGTATCGCCATACACAACTTCTGTCACTGGCTTCCCATGGCGGTGCACGAAAATGAATACGTCTTCCGACTGGAAGACAGCTTGAAACTGCTGCACCATGTGCAAATGCTGCATCCGCAAGTGCTGTTGAATGTGTTTTCGCACTTCGGCCACTACGGCGTGCCGGTGTTTCTCTTCCTGAGTGGCTACGGATTGGTGTGCAAATACGAGCGTTCACGCTCGAACGGCTTGCTCTCCTCCCATTCTTCGCCCGCCGGCGACTCATCCGTGCACACGCTGCCCGATGGTCTGCGCTTTGTGCGCACCCACATCGTGAAGTTGTGGCAACTCATGCTGCCGGCGCTGCTGCTCTTCGTGATCACGCAATTTGCCTTTCGCGGCAGTTTTGAAAAGGAGTGGAGCTGGGCGCTGCGACTGGTGACCTTTACGGCCAATCTCTTCCCGACGGTCAACATGATCCTGGGTCCTTGGTGGTTCTTCTCGCTCATTTTGCAATGCTACCTCCTCTATCGGTTCGTCTTTGCACGATTCCGTTCCTCAGCGGTGCTGTGGGGCGTGACGGCCGTGAGTTTGGTGGTGCAAATGGGGCTGTATGTCACCGATTGGCACTTCACTTGGGATAACACGTTGGTCTATGCCTTTGAATACTACCGCTACAATGCGCCGGGACATCTGCTGGCTTTCGCCTTTGGCATTGAGGCGGCGCGCAAAGAGTTGCTCTTTCCGCTCTGGATGGCGCCGGTTGGTGTGGTGCTCACGGTGGTTTCGGCCTTCAACGTGTGGTTGTGGTTCTTTTCGCCCCTCTTCGCCGTCATAGGCACGGTGCCTTGGATCCAACTCCTGCGCCGCCACGCGGGACTCTACAACTTGCTGGTCAGCCTCGGGGTGATTTCGGCGGCGGTCTTTGCCTTTCATCCCATTGTGCGCCACTATCTCATTCTCCCCGCCTGCGATGCGGTGAGACATCATCAATATGTTCAACTCTATGGCGTGATTTGCCTCTATCTGGTGCTCGTTCTCTCATTGGCGCTGCTCTATCAGGCGGCCATGCGCAGAATTCACAGAAAAAGAGGCGCACGTTCCTAAAAAATACTGCTCTATGCTTACTCACGAACAAAGAGAAGACATCAAACACGCCGTCGAAACGATGCGCGGCGGCGGGGTGATTCTCTATCCCACCGACACCATTTGGGGACTGGGCTGCGACGCGACGAATCCCGAGGCGGTGGCGAAAATCTATGCCATCAAACAGCGCGAAGACGCCAAGGCACTCATCAGTTTGGTGGACAGCGAAGCGAAAATCGACTTCTATGTGCCCGATGTGCCCGATGTAGCGTGGCAACTCCTCGAGGTGGCCGAACGCCCGCTGACGATCATCTACGACAATGTGCGAAATCTCGCACCCAACCTCATGGCGGAGGACGGAAGTGCCGCTTTGCGCATCACGCGTGAGGAGTTTAGCCGAGAACTCTGCCTGCGCATGAAAAGAGCGGTGGTGAGCACCTCGGCCAACCTCAGCGGACAGCCCGCGCCCCGCCGCTTTTCGGACATCAGTGCCGAGTTGCTCGAGGCGGTGGACTATGTTTGCACCTCGCGCCGCGACGAAAAAGACAACGGTTTGGCTTCTTCCATCATCAAGCTCACGGCTTCTTCGGAAGTGACGGTGATTCGCGAATGATAACTCCCCAACTTGCTTTTAAGATTGACGAATATGTCTGCAAATCCCAAAGACTTTCTGTCTAATCTCAACCTACCTTCGCCCTTCGGTTTGCCGAGTTGGCTGCTCCGCCTCTCGCGAGGTCGACTGACCCAGCGCCACTTTGTGCTGATTCTCAGCTTCTGCGTGGGACTGGCTTCGGGCATTGCAGCCAATATCTTGAAATGGTTCATCCATTTCGTGGAACATTGGCTCACACACAACTTTACTGTCGACAGTTCCAACGCACTCTATTTGGTTTATCCCGCGGTGGGCATTCTTCTCTCCGCACTTTTCACCCGATATGTAGTGCGTGACAACATCGGGCACGGCATTACCAAGATTCTCTACGCGCTTTCGCGCAATCAGTGCTTCATTAAATCGCACAACACGTGGTCGTCGATTGTGGCCTCGGGCATAACGATCGGTTTCGGTGGCTCGGTCGGTGCAGAATCGCCCGTGGTTTTGACGGGATCAGCCATCGGGAGCCGCATCGGCCGCTGGTTTCATCAAGATTACCGCACATTGATGATTTTAGTGGGCTGCGGCGCGTCGGGAGCCATCGCCGGTATTTACAAAGCCCCCATCGCCGGATTGGTTTTCACCATCGAGGTACTGATGATCGACTTGACCATGTCGTCACTTGTGCCCTTGCTCATCTCTTGTGCCACGGCGGCGTGCGTAACCTACTTCGTCTCGGGCGGAACCACCATGTTTCAAGTGGCACTCAACGATCCTTTCGTCGTTTCTCGTGTGCCGGGCACCATTTTGTTGGGCTTGGTCTGCGGCATATCCGCGCTCTATTTCACGCGCACCATGAATGCTTTTGAAGGGGTGTTCGCCTCTTTCAAAAACTACTTGGCGCGTTATGCCCTCGGAGCGGCCGTGTTGGCGTTGCTCATCTTCCTCTTTCCGCCACTCTACGGCGAAGGCTACAACGTAGTGGGCATCTTGATCGGAAATGAAGGCGCGGCCGAACCGACTTCTGTGCTCAACAACTCCATTTTCTACGGACACAACAACTACTTGTTGCTGTTTATCGCCTTGGTTGCGCTGGTGAAAGTTTTCGCTTCCACGGCAACGACGGGCGGAGGTGGCTGCGGTGGTACGTTTGCTCCCTCCATCTTCCTCGGATGCCTCACCGGCTATGTGTTTGCCGGCTTGTGGAACAAAATACAACCCTTCGGTCTGGCCATGCCCACCACGAATGCGTGCCTTTATGGCATGGCCGCGGTGATGAGTGCCGTCTTTCACGCGCCCCTCACCGGGGTTTTCCTCATTGCAGAGCTCACCGGCAGCTACCAACTGCTGGTTCCGCTCATGATCGTCTCGTCTGTGAGCTACATCACCGTGCGTTCCATCGAACCGCACAGCATTTATGCCATGCGCTTGGCGCGACAAGGTCATCTTCTTTCGCACCATAAGGACCAAAGTGTGATTGCTTTGAT
>QWCI01002578.1_pt1:0-7500 | contig 30093 bp, 21 predicted proteins | sample 1972541 | NCBI WGS metagenome assembly QWCI01 (sample SAMN09866712, study PRJNA288562) | Human oral metagenome isolate term3_saliva, whole genome shotgun sequencing... | isolation source: mouth | host: Homo sapiens | place: USA: California | reverse complement strand
AAAATATCTTTGAACTCCTTCCATTTGAGATTCGATTTGAATAAATCGAGGGTATTTCTTGGGTTATCAAATGATACATAGTGCGATACAGTCAAAACAAGGTATTCTAATTATAATAAAAAAAGAATAGATACCTCGGAGACAGGTAGACTCATCAACGGACCCTCTATCCTCTCTTTTTCCATCTAATTTTTTTATGTTCATTATAGGATAACAAGATGGTTAGAAATCCTTTATTTTTTCAATCCAATCGCTCTTTTGATTTTGGAAAAAATTATCTTTATCAATATACTGCTTCTTCTACACATTCATCTCCACTCCATAATGGAGAATAGCTATAGCTAATAGTTAGGATTCATAAAAAAATCTATAATGACTCATGGGAGAAGCCTTTCCCGCATCAGGCACTAATATTTTTTTAACGTCTAATTAGATCGGGTAATCGTTCACATTAAGAACAGAAGCTCGTTGCTTTTTTTGTTTCCCTATAATTTAATTGGAGCCATTAAGGCTCTATCCATTTATTCACTCAACCCAACTTTGAATTCATTTTGTTCTGCTCTAACAATTCAAACAAGGTTTTGTGCCGATCTGCTAACAATGATATATTCTCAGAATTCTCCATTGATAATTGATACGACATGCTGTTTTTTCCATTCATTCCCTTTCAGGGATCAGTCGCGGTCTTACAAGGTATGGACGAATCCGTTCCTTCATCCAAATGTGTAAAAGATTCTAGCCGCACTTAAAAGCCGAGTACTCTACCATTGAGTTAGCAACCCGAATAAGATAAAATTCAATTAAAATAATTAGGGTATGTAGATACAACCGGAATCAAAACAAATGAAAGTAAAGAGATTGGGTTACACGACGCAATCAAAACATTGAACTAACAATAAAATAAATAAAATAAAAAAAAAACACACATTTTCTAATCGATTCTGAAGATAAAAATGAACAGCTCAGATGAAAATACAAGAAATTCTTAGTTATTAGATAGATAAATGTAAAAATTTATAGACCAACTCTTATCTTTTCCATTTTTTTGATTGAAAAAACTGCTTATCTTATGGCACAGCGAATACAACGAAACCATCATTTGAATGAGGTAAAGTAAAAACCAAACCTATGGAATGGAGAAAAAAAGATTCATTTATCTACGATCAAATTATAGTTGTTTTCTACACAGTTGTCAATATGAATGAATGTTGAGAAAAGAATACAATGTAGAAAACAAAAAAAATTCAAATTTAATAAATCTGAATTTAAATTCAAATAAAAAAAAATAAGGACTTGTGTTGGATTGGCACTATATAGATAATCTACATAGATACAAAAAAGGTGTAGATGGCGAAATAAANNNCCCCTCGTTTTTTGTATTTCATTGATTGAATTTGAATTTCGTTTGATTAAGACGAAGTTCCGTAAAAACCTCCGCTTTCTTTGAAATATCATGAACAGTTCCTGTAGGTTGAGCTCCTTTTTCAAGGAAATATAGAATAGCAGGAACATTTGAATAAGTTTGATTCTTTATCGGATCATAAAAACCCACTTTCCGAAGATCTCTTCCTTCTCTTCGGGATCGAGCATCAATTGCAACGATTCGATAGACGGCTCATTGGGATAGATGTAGGTGAACAATACCCCCCCCCCCTAGAAACGTATAAGAAGTTTTCTCCTCGTACGGCTCGAGAAAAAATGATTCAAAGTTATGTCGATGTATAGAATTCCAATGGCAAATAGATCTATAAAATCATCAAATTCATTAGACTATGATTTAATTTAAGTCCTTTTTTTTGTTCTTCTTTCCCCAAAAATCTAAAATCATTCGTACTCATAACTCAAGTTGGATAACTCTCAAATAGCTCAAAGGACAACCCTTAGGCATTTCATTTATTGAGCGGTCTCTAACCCCCTTTTTGTTTGTCTCGTTTAAAATCTATTGTATTCGTCATTCTGATCCTAATCCTAGTTTTTGAGACAATTGAAAACGGCGTTTCCTTGTTCCGGGATCCTTTATTTCTGTTTTAAATCATTGGGTTTAGACATTACTTCGATGATCCTTAATCCTTTCAAAATGGCAGCAACATACCTTTTTTTTGTGATTTATTTTTATCAAAGAATCATACGAACGGTTGATTCCCGCACGATACACTTTTGATTGAAAGTGTTCTACAAATTCAAACAAATTTTCTTTTTGGATTTTAAACTTGCTTGAATTGTATCCTTTCGTCTATATCGAAGATATACTTACAAAGTATTTCCAACTTCTTGATTGGCACTAACCCTAGATCCTTGCCCCCGAGAAATGAATCAATACTTTCTACTCGAGCTCCATCATGTACTATTTACATTACAACCCAACAAAAAAAGAAAAGAGGGGTTCTTCTAGTGGAGCAGAACAAACGATGTCGAGCCAAGAGCACCTTCATTCCTATATAACTATATAATAAAATTTGAATATAAAAAAATGGTGGGTGTAAAAATCCACAACTGATCATGTCCTTCAAGTCGCACGTTGCTTTCTACCACATCGTTTCAAACGAAGTTTTACCATAACATTCCTCTAGTTTGGAGCCGGTATGTAATTGATTCAATTATGGAACCATGAATAGTCATTGTTTTAGTCGGTACATAGTAATCTATACTTGTTTCTTTTTTTTTATGGATGTGTAGATATTTTTCTGAAGATGTCTCATCAAGAATTCAACTTAATCCCGTATTTTATTGTATGAATGCAACATTTTTTATTAGATTTTCTTATATCTATAATCTAGATAAATTATATATCTATAAAATGATTTATATTTTTATATCTTTTATACCTATAAAATTACATATAAATATAAAATTAGATATTCTAATATCTATAATTTATCTATAATATATCTATAATATATAAATAGTATAATAATAGAATATCTATAATATATAAATAGTATAATAATAATAGAATATCTATAATTATATATATATTATTATAAATATTCTAAAATAATTATAGATATGATAAAATATAATATTATTATATATTTTATAATACATAATATAATAGACATTTATATTTATATATTTATAAAAATTTTTATAAAAATCAAATTTATATAAAAATAAAAGGATACAAATATAAAATAAATGAGTTATTTTTGAATCTGCATCTTCAAGTGACACAATAGGATAGATTCATCAATCTAATACTTCTTCAAGTACGAAAGACTAATCTAATAATAAATCATTACAAATATTTAATTGAAAAAATTGACTACTTCGACATCATTACATCATTATTTGAGTTGAATAAAGTTTTACAAACAATAAAAAAAACCGCATTTGATCCTTATAAATAAGAGAGATAAATCCATGTTTCGTTTTGAACTGAACCAACAATGATTTAAAGCAAATAGATAGATCAAAAAAAAATCCAATTTCTCTTCGTTTTTTTTCGTGAAGAAGATTTAGATCGTTATTCTTTCATATGATTGATAAAATAAGAACCGAAAGAATAGGAGATTTCTGTATCTTAGACTGAACAATTGTTACTGGAAGTAATTATGGATATTCTATGTGAAATATTTTAATTTAAAAAATTTTAAAGATCATAAATCTTTTTCACGAAAATCGAAACCTCATTGTCGCTGAAATAGAACGATAACAAATACATACATCTAAAAATTTCCTTCCTCATTTTTTAGGTATTTTGTTATATTTTGTTTGACTTGAGGTTCAGTAATCTTTCTGTAATTTTTCCATAAGAATCTTTCCATAAAGTAAAAAGTAAATAGAATGTATGAATTGCCCCGTCTGAATTGTTACATAGATTTACAATAATAGATTTACAATAATTCATTAGAGCCAAAGACGAAATACCTAAAACTGAGGTTCAAAGAAAATGGATTTGTTACATATGTAACTTGATTGTTTGTTAATGAGATTTGTACAGACACCGATATTGAAATTGATACCTTCCACTACTGATCTATTTACTGATCTATTTCACAAATAATATGGGATGATGAATCATAAATAAAAAAAAAGATCCTCTTTTACGGGATGCTAGACTATCTTGTCTAGGTACAAAGCCAAACGAGTCTTTGTTCCTATTTTTATTTTAGTTTCCCCTAACCTAGCCTTAAGAGATTTAATCCCATTAATTGAATTCCATTAGTACCAAGAAAACCCTCTTGTTTATTTTTTAATAAAACAATCCACAGAGAATTAATAATTAGGCTACCTCATTTAAGGGATAGGGAATAATAGATAGGGAATATAGAGGCTTTTCTTTCGGATTTCGATCTAGAATGCATCATTGAGAATGCAAATGGATATGAGACGTAAGGTTTTTCTAAGTAACTAACCTTCAATATGAAGGGGATGGGCATAGAATCAAAGGCCCCTCCGACTTTTAAAGCAATCTTTATTCTGATATAATTGGTACGCTCTGGGACGGAAGGATTCGAACCTCCGAATAGCGGGACCAAAACCCGTTGCCTTACCACTTGGCCACGCCCCATTTAGATTTCTAGTCGACACTAATAAACACTAATATTGTTATTAGTCGTTCGTCAATTCCAGTCCAAATATTTATGGAATAGATTAGATTGTTGCTAGGATTTTGACACGTATAGACATAGAATTAAACTGAATTTATTGATCATTACATATAATTCAATTAAGATATTTATGAAAGTATGATTTCTTCTATTCTCTTTTGAGACTTGAAGTATTCTTGATTGGGTGAGTTAAAAGAAAAAGAAGGATTTTTTGGTCTACCCTACTTTATTCTTTTTTCCCTTATATCAATACCATATCAATAACTCAATCAAAATTCAATTATCTCCAAGAACAAAATGTTTGTTATGCTTAATATCTTTAGTTTGATCTGTATCTGTCTTAATTCTGCCCTTTATTCGAGTAATTTTTTCTTCGCCAAATTGCCCGAAGCCTATGCTTTTTTGAATCCAATCGTAGATGTTATGCCAGTCATACCTCTGTTCTTTTTTCTCTTAGCCTTTGTTTGGCAAGCCGCTGTAAGTTTTCGATGAAATATTTAATACTGCCCTAGAAAAATTCATGATTTCTTCGAGAAAAAAAATTCTAACAATTGATAAGATTAGAAAAATCTTAGATTATGAACCCTCAATTAAAACATTGAAAGTCAAAGTATCGGATAGTCGCAATAAATCTGTATCACCTCATTCTAACCCTTTCCTTTTTCCAGTGAAAGGCACTATTAATTAGGGTCCCCCACAATATCTAATTGTGGGTATGAAAGAAAATTTTGGCAATGAAAGACTCTTAATTACAAATGATTTTTTGAAAATGCTTTTCCATTTCTAGAAACTACTTCTCATGTCTTGGTGTCAAAATAGGAGTCAAAATAGGATATGTGGTATAAAAATGGAAAATCTATTCTCTTTTTCCCAAAAAATGATCTTGGAGATTGTGTAATGCTTACTCTCAAACTCTTCGTTTACACAGTAGTGATATTCTTTGTTTCTCTCTTCATCTTCGGATTCCTATCTAATGATCCGGGACGTAATCCTGGGCGTGAAGAATGAAGAATAAAAAATAAAGGCATTTTCCTTACTTGATTTTCAAATTTTCTTCGGATTTTATCTATTCCACACCTTTAACTATGAAAAAAGAAAAAGGGTTCGAGAAATTCGAAAGATAAATAAAATATCAATTCATCAATGGAAACGGAAAGAGAGGGATTCGAACCCTCGGTACGAATAACTCGTACAACGGATTAGCAATCCGCCGCTTTAGTCCACTCAGCCATCTCTCCCATACATAAAGTAAAGATTGAAAAAGTCTTTCTTTATCTTTCTTTATTATTTTTTTATCTCTTTTTATTATATAGATATATACAACTTTTATCAGCAATTCCAATTCCATAAAGTAAGGGCTCGAAAAATATATTTCCAATAGAAATATAGAAAAAAAAAGAATCTTTCTTTGAGTTTGTTCAAAAGGGCCTTTTTATTTTATTCCCACGGCCCGGATAGGTACTGACCTATCCAGGCCCTTTTTTGTTCCAATGAATCATAGATAGAAAAAAATTTATCTGATTTGAAAACAAAAATGCTTGTTATTAAAGCAACAACAATAATAAGAAGAACTATTTCCATTCCTATGATATAGAGTCAAAATAGAATCAAAATGTGAGTTCTTCTTATTATTTTATAATTCTTTTTTTCTTGTTTTTTTCTTTACTATTTACATTTACTTTGCTGGACTAAAAACAAGAAAAAAGGACCTATTATTTAATAATTTAATATTATTTAATAATTTAAAAAATAATTTATTAAATTCCTTTTTATAATTATAATGAATTTAGTTATTCAAGAAAAAAACTTTATTTGAACGCTTGAGTCCACAAAAAAGACTGTGATTTTATTTTTTATTCGATTCAGTTTTCCCGAATTTTATAAAAAAATTCGACATAGACATAAGGGAATACCTTAAAAAAAAGATTCAAACTCTCTCTTTTTTGAGAAAATCCTTTCTTTTCTTTCAAGCAAAGAAAAGAATGGGGAAGTTTAAAAAAAAAAAGGGAACTATGGATTCTTGCACAATGCGTTTTTATGTTATGACTTAAGTGGTTTTGTCGAGACGTATCTGTAAAAACTAAAAATCCTCCAGCAAAAAATAGAACTTGTTATTTAGTTATTTAAATGAGACCTCTTTTCCTAATCTCATTAAGTCCCCAACAAAACTCTAATTTTCATGATTCTTTTCTGATTCTATCTTGATCGTGTCCGATTCCTTTGTTCGACAAAAGGTCAATTTATATACAATAATCACATTGTAGCGGGTATAGTTTAGTGGTAAAAGTGTGATTCGTTCTATTAACCCCCCCTAATAGTTAAGGGTTCCTTCGGTTTGATTTGATTCAAATTCCGACGAAAAACTTTATTTCTTATCTTAAAAGGATTTAATCCTTTACCTCTCAATGATGGATTTGAGGAAGAATACACATTCTCGTGACTTGTATGAAATTTGGAAATTGGATTATGAAATTACGAAACATAATTTTTATGAATTGGATCAATACTTCCAATTGAATGAGTGTGAGTAAAGGATCCATGGATGAAGATAGAAAAGTGTATTTCTAATCGTAACTAAATCTTCAATTCTAAGTTTGTTTGTATTTGTAGAGGGGCGATTGAAGCAAACTAGCTAGTAAAGGATGTCTTTGGTTTACTAGAGACATCGAAATATTGTTTTAGCTCGGTGGAAACAAAATGCTTTTCCTCAGGATTCTCTCAAATAGAAATAGAGAACGAAGTAACTAGAAAGATTCTTATAATCACCCTGTTCTAGAGGGATCATCTAGAAAGCCAATCGTTTTGAATGCATTCAGGCAGAAAAGCTGACATAGATGTTATGGATCGGATTTTTTTTTTTATTTCATTCATGTCTTAAATCTGGAAATTTATCCATCCTCCATAAAGGAGCCGAATGAAACCAAAGTTTCATGTTCGGTTTTGAATTAGA
>QWCI01001634.1_pt1 | contig 30282 bp, 49 predicted proteins | sample 1972541 | NCBI WGS metagenome assembly QWCI01 (sample SAMN09866712, study PRJNA288562) | Human oral metagenome isolate term3_saliva, whole genome shotgun sequencing... | isolation source: mouth | host: Homo sapiens | place: USA: California | reverse complement strand
CATAAGTCCCAGATTTTCCTGCCACGCCAACACCGTGTTCCAATATAGTTCCGTCTGGAAATTTAATTGTGTTTTTTCCAAAACTAAACAAATTTTCCACTTTATCTGAAAGCGGTTTATTAGAAATAGCTCTAAATTTTCCTGAATCGTTGTATGTCAGACTGTTGTCTTCGATACATTCATAATAAAATTTTGTTACACTGTCATAATAAAATTTACCTTTTGTTTTATTGCCGATATCTTGTATGTTTCCACCAAATTCCAGTCCTAATATTTCAGCTAATCTTGAACTAACTAAATAATTTTCGTCCGCATATTTTTTAGTAATATACGTGACGCTCGGATCAATAACAGCCGTTACATTTGCCACTTGATCAACAATAATCGTATCTACATATTCAATTTCTACGACATTGTTAGCTGAGAAAGGTGGCACAAAATCTGGGCTAGTTGAAATATTGTAAGCGTAAAGTATTTCAACGTTGTCATTCCCGTGTGCAAATATTCCTAACTCTTTGATATAAAACCCTGTTGTTACAGATTTGTTAGTCAATAACGCATTGATTTCACAAGTTCCATTTCTTTTTACATTTATATTCAAGATTGGCAATGTTGTGATCTGGTTGACTAATGCTGTTCTTTCTCTTTCAGAAGTTAATGATGTTCCATCTCCTATTGCCATTTTAGTAAATGTTATTGTTTCTCCCGCTAATCCTTTTGCTAATAGTTCTCTTCCTTTTTCTGTTAAAATAAATCCATTAAATTTTGCCATAATTTACCTCCTATCTTATTTCTCTTAATACTCTTATTCTGTGTACCGTTCCAAAATTTGTTGCTATAATCTCGTTTGGAATATTTATATCAGTTGAACCTAAGTAATATTTCTTTTTATTTTTTTCGATAAAACCATAATAATTTGCCTTTTCTTCTTTTCTTAAAAGCCTTATTCCTTCAAGCCAAGAACGAATATTTTTGTATTGTTCTACAACTTCAATTATTTTCTTGTAGCCTTCGTAGTCTGATAAATTTCCATCCGTATTTACTTTAAAATATCCTGGATTGCCACCATACTTGAACCATTCTATTATTTCAACATTTCCACTAAATAATATTTCGCAGATTTCTTTAATCCCGCCAACAGTACCTTTATTAAAATGCGAAAAAACAGACCTTTTTATCAGTTTTATTTTTGTTTCTCTTGTGATATTTGAATCAATATAGTCCACATGATATTCCCACATCAAAAAGTCTAATTCTACATCATTTAGCTCTGATAATTCCAAAAAAAATTTTCTTTTAATCACATCATGTTTCTTTTTAATAGCAAAATTTATAGATTCATAAATCCAAAGTGTTGTTTTATCATTCAAAGTTGACTTCGCTGCTATATCTGTTAAGTTCAAATTATCAATAGTTATCATATATTTTCAACTCCTAAATAATTACTTGTAACACTTGTATTCTCTGCTATTTTATTAAAATCTAAAACTCTAAATGTTGGACTTCTTAATACAACTCTTTTCACTCCAGCTAATTTTAATAATTTAATAAACTCATCAGGATTAATATCTCTGCCCATTTTATTTTGTTGCCAAATCTTAAAATCTTTTACGGCTTTTTCAACATTATTTTTAATAACATTTACAAGCGTTTCGTTAGATTTATCAATGTAGTAGTCAAAATCAATTGTGTATGATGTCTTTATTGCCTGTTTTACTGTCACATTATCTGTAAGAGGTCTTATATTATCAGTATTCAACATTTCTTCAATTCTCTTTTTTAACTCATTTGTTAGCGTTAGAGAATCAGTTAAAACATAAATATCAACATTTGTTGCGCTCGGACTATACGCTACAACATCAACAATATTCGTACTTGTCGACTTAGCCCAAAATTCATAAGCTCCTTTACTTCCAGCCGTTGTGAAACTTTCAGGGATTTCTCTAATTCTAGTTCTATAATTGTCGTCTTGCTCTATTTCAGCTCCATTATTTGATGCTGTAATATTCTCAACCTTGTCATAATGCGGGAAAATGTCGACCATCGTATTAATTTGCCCAACTGGAATATCATTCCCAACAGTTCCTGATGTATTACAAGTTGCAATTCCATCTACATACAAATCGCCTTTTTCTATTTTATATTGTTCATCAGTCGAAAAATATAACTCATTGTATTGAATCCTTGACCCTTTTGGAATTATTATGTCTGTCGCTTGAATATCAGTAATATAAAATCTAAATGTCGCCACGGCTGGTTGTTCTACAAGTCTTTTACCTCTATTTCCGTAAAATTCTCCTTTCAAATCTAACCGCTCATTTCTTGCAAATCTTAAATAATTTTGTTTCATTTCATCGTTGTATTTTTCTTCTCTTAATCCAAAAAGATACGCTACTGTTTCAAAGATAAGCGTTTCTGGACTTGATTCTGTTAGTTTTCTTCCGCTTAATTCCTGAAACTTATCAATCATATCTCTTTTAAGTTCCCATGAATCCGCATCTATAATTTCATATTCTTCATTTGATATTTCACTCAATGTTTACCACCTCGATTCCTAATTCAATATCAAAATCATTATTATATGTATCTTTCATAATGATTCTAGTTTGTCTTAAAACAGCCCTTGGCTCATATTCTCGTATAATTTTAGTCAAGTGGCTTGTGATCCTATTCTGCACAACATTAATGTTCTTATCAATCAAATCACTGTCAAATGCGAAATCTCGATTGAGTGGCTGTTCTTCTTTGCAAACTCTTAAAATCATTCCTACATTTGCAACTACTTCTTCTAAAATGTTTTTTGGATTATAATTTATTTCTTCAGAACTATTTACCGTTATCATTATTTACAGCCTCCTTCTGCTCATTCTCGATGTCATCTTGATTTTCTTCAGTGACTTGCTGATTTTTTTGTATTTTTCTTTGTTCAATTAATTGATTATACAACTTAGGATTTTCAATATACTCTTTAAGCGTAATATTCAACTTAACAACATCAAATCCACCCTCTTCTTTGTTAAAATAACTGCTTTCTTCTGATAATTCTGTTATCAAAAAAGGGTATTCACCGAATACTTGCCCCCCAAAGACTAAATTAGCATACTCTCCAAGTTCAAACATTTGCTTGATTGTATCTAGTTCTTCTTTTAAAGTAGTCTGCTGTATTAAAGATGATACCAAAGTCATTGTAAAACTAACTTCTAGTAAATCTCTCCCTTGAAATCTTAACATTCCAGGACCGTAAATTGCTTGATGTTCTGATATTTTAGCCTTGTATGACCTACTTATTTGATTATTAAGTGACACAATCTGGTCTTCTGACGCTTCAAAAATTACATCTCCAAAACTTCCTATCATTGCGGACCTCCACTCATATCTCCGCCAGCAGTAACACCATCGTGTTTATGTGTGTTAAGATTAATACTTCCACCAGTTGTAGTCGTTCCGCTCACTTCTAAATCTCCATTAATCACGATTTTACCAATATTTAAAGTCAACGTATTGCCATCATAAGTCCAACTACCCCCATCGGAAAAAGTTCTTTTAACTTCACTTTCGCTGCTAGAAGCACCTCGCATAGGACAACCAAGCACAACTCCTTGTTCAGGCATTTCTGAAAAGAATAAGCAATAAACAGTTTGCTTTAAACTGAGTGTATAATTATCGCTATGACTTTCAGAGTAAGGAACTAATACATTAAGCCAGTCCGTTGTCTTGTCATCATCGCCTTTTAACAAAACTCTTACTTTTCCAGTTTTTGAATCTATCGCACTTACTTCCCCTGCTTTTAATGTTTCAATCAATTTAACCACCTGCCTCATCATTTTTTTTGTAACAAAAAAATCACAATCAAATTAATGACTGTGATTTTCTTTTAAATCTTATGCTCCTTCTTTTTCTCTATCCATATTTGCTTTTATTCCTAATGTTTCCAACAAATTATGAACGAATAATCTTCCTTTTTGGTTGTCCAATCTTTTTCATTTTCCACCCACTTTCTATCCGTGAATATATTATCCCGTGTAAAAAATCAAGAACTTTTTTAAAATTTTTAAAATAAACTACATACCCTGATAAATAACAACTTTATCAAAGATTTTTTCTACTTCTTCTGGTGAAATTCCATATTTCTTAGCTATTTTTTTATTGATTTCTTCTTCAATATTTTCTTCTTCTTGTTTAGTATAATTCCCTTTTGCTTTTAAAGTTTCGTGAAGTGTTTTTGAATAATCAATATAAATATCTTTTTCTTTATCACTTGGGATTTCTTTTTTAGCTGTATAAGTTTCATCTTTCACAGTTCCATCAGGATAATAAGTTATCATTCCGTGTGTTTCACCACCAAGATTAAAGAATTTTTTATCTCCATAAGCACGAACAAACAAAATATCCGCATCTTTTATTTGCTCTTTTCCCGCTTTTCTCATTACTTTTTTTAGATTTTCTTCAGAAATATCATCTTTAACTAATATGTCTATTGTATTCTCTTTTTTAGTTAAATTACTTGTATCTCTTGAATTTTTCAATACTTCATATTTTAAAACATCTTGACTAGCTGATTCAACTTGTTTCTTCTCTTTTTCAGCTTTCTTTTTGACTTCTTTAACCTTTTCGGCTTTCTTTTTTATTCCTGATTCTTTTGATTTATTTTTTATATTCTCAGGTGCTGTCATTCCAACTAAGATAAATGCAAATACATTACACAAAAATACAACACAAGTTTTTTTCACTTCTTTAGATAGTTCCTTTTTCTTGATTGCAAAATAAATTAATCTGATTATTTGAAATATTAGAATTAAAAATAATACTAAAAACAATACTACAAAAATTGCCATAAAATTCCTCCTAAAAATAATTTTATTATATTATACCTTATTTTTGAGAAAAATTAAAAATTTTCTATACTCTCCTAATAACAAATATTTTAGTTTCACAGTCATATATTTAATTGTCATTGTCCTACAAAACTCTATTTCTTTTTACTAGATTTCTTAATGCTTTTCTTATCTCTTACTCTTTTTCTTGGCTTCTTAGTACCTTTCTTACCCGTTCTTTTACCACTTCCACCTTTTTTATTAGCCTTTTTAGCTTGTTTTTCAGCTTCTTTTTTTCTTTGTTCTTCTTTAGTTTGGGCAATTGCATTTTTTTCTGCATTTTCTCTCGCTCCAAGTTTCATTGCTGTAATTTCACAAGTATAATCACCACTTATTTCGTGTGTTACCTTGTCAATTACATATTTGCCTTCAAACTTTCCCCAGCTTTCATCAAGCTCAATTATTGCTCCAGCTAAGTATTTAGTACTTCCGTCAACATTTAAAGTTATCTGATATTCCTGTTTAAGATTATCTTTCAAAGTTTTTTTTGCAACCTTCTTTGGCTCTGTTTTCCCTTTTGTTTTTACCTTTAATGTTTTTTCTTTTTTTGTTCTTTTCTTCTTACTTTCGGCTTTCTTTTGTAATTTTTCTTTTGATTCTTTAATCGTTTTACCTTTTTTCTTACTAGTTGTCTTTTTCTTCATTTCAACCTCTTATTTTTTCTTAGATTTAACCTTTTTGACTGACTTTTTGTTAGTCTTTTTCTGACTCTTCTTATTAGTTTTCTTACTATCTTTAGCTTTAGATTCCTTTTCTTCTGAATCCCCAGTAGTTACTTCATTACGCTTGTCAAGTTCCTCTTTTGTAATGATTTCCTTAACAACTTTTTTCTTATCAGGATCGTAATACGAAACTTCGACTTTATCGTAAATCTCTTTATTTTTCTTTTTCAAGCTAAAACTTCTAATTCGATAATCTTTAATATTAAAAACTTCAATAGTATCATTCTTTTCCATTTCTTCATCATCAAAAATAATTATTTTGTCGTCAGATACTTTCATATTTAATCCGATTTCTTTAACAACTCGATTAATAAAAGCCAAATCAGTTTCTTTATTTTGGTCTAATCTCTCAAAAAATACGTTTTCTGCATAAAGCTCTGCATTCATTTCATGTTTATTAGCAATCTGCATTACCAATTCTTTTAGTGTTACTCTCTCCCAAGCAACACTATTTTTTTGATCTCGAATGTTTTGATCAAGCGGCAAAGCTAAGCATTTTAAAGTGAATTTCTGATCTTCAAAAGTCGGCTCGTCCACATAAAAAGTTCCCAAATCCAAAAAATTAGTTTCATTTTCCAATTCTTCGTGAATTCCAACAAGCAATTGAGCGTTCTCATCAGGATACCACTCTTTAAGCCATCTATAATCTAAGTTTTCTAGTTCTATTTCTAAATCATCTATAGCATTTTTGGAATTGTCCGTGTAGTTAAGAGATGAAATAGAATGTGCTATCTCATCAGAAATATCAACTTTATTAAATATAACTATCACTCTGATATTTCTAGCAAAAGCCATTCCTATTCACCTCTCTTCCACGGCGGTAAACTTGTATCATTATCACTTTCTTCAGCAATTTCAGGAAGAATAATTGGAACGTTGGCATCAAAGACGGCTATGTCAATTAAAGCTAAATTACTTCTTATAAGGTCATGATAATAGCCTTCACTTCCGTAAACTCTATAAGCTATCAAGTCCCAAGTGTCACCGCTTTGTGTCCTGTAAACTCTAACATTAGCCATTATCCAAACGCCGTCCTTTCTTTTTTATTTTTAGCTTTCGCTAATGCTCTCATTACTGCTTTCTCAATTGCACTTGTATCAGCATTTCCATTTACTGTTATGCTAATATTAATAGTGTCTCCGCCACTCGAACCTTCATTATTTCCAAGCCCTGACATTCGTTCTTTTAGTCCACTAATTTTATCTCTAAAACTATTTCTAGTTTCACGATTATTCAAGATTTGAGTACCACGAGGTAAATTTAATAACATTTCGTGTTCTGCTAAAAATGCTGGTTTGCCAGGTATTTGAATTAATTCTGCTCCACGTTCTGCTACTGTTGTAAGTCCTCCGCTCCAGTAGTTAGTTCCTGTTGCATTTTTTCCAATTCCTAAAAGTCCTCCAACTGCTCCAAGTCCACTAGAAACCATGCTTTTTAAACTTTCCCATTTACCTTTGAAATAATTTACAACCCCGTCAATCGCTCCTTTAAGAGCACTTGCTACAGAATCAAAAGCGGACTTAATAGCATTCCATACTCCAATTGCAGCTCCTTTTATTCCTTCCCAGGTCGATTTAAAGAATGAACCTACTGCTGTTATTCCGGATTTTAAACCGTTCCACAATGCTATTGCAGCTGCTTTTATAGCATTCCACACAGGAATAGCCACACCTTTAATTGCATTCCAAACAAATCGTGCAACAGCAACTAAACCTTTCCATATAGTTTTTATTATCATAATATTTGTCCTGATCACAACGACAATAGCAACAATAACAACTAAAATCACGGCTTTTATTACGGTCCATACAACCTTTACAGCTATTGTCAATACTTTCCAAGCTGCTTTTATAATATTAATGTATGTCTTAATATATACAACTATTATTTTAATCACCATAAGCACAACTGCTTTGATTGCGTTCCAAACAGCAACCACAACAGGTTTCAAAACTTTCCATACAGCTTTTAAAACAGCGATAGATGCTTTTACAAGTATCGTTATTCCTTTCATTGCAACGCTTGCTGCCGTCTTAATAGCATTCCACACTTCCATTACCGTAGGTTTAATTATTTTCCAGACTAGTTTAATAAAATCAACACCTTGTTTAACAATATTTTTTATTCCTGTTATCACATTCATTACTGTCGGCTTTATCCCTTGCCAGACTTGTTTTATAAAGTTAGCTACTGCTTTAAATATCGCATTCACTCCATTTCTAAAACTTATCAAATATATGAATTCCTTTAGATATTCCACTAAAAACTGGTGCAAATCCTTTAGCTAATCCACCAATACCTATTTTAAATGCTGCAAATCCTGCTACAGCTTTTAGAATATTTGCAGTTAATTGTGGATGTTTTTGTATTAACTGAGAAAATTTAGTAATAAGTGGACCAATCGAATTTGCAACTTGAACTAAACTTGGTCCTAATGCTGAACCTAAATCCACTCCCATGTTTACAACTCTATTTTTTAAAGTTGAAAAGGCGTTTCCCATTGTCTTTAACCTTTGATTGTATTCCGCATCAACACTACCATTAGTTTTAGATTTATCGTGTGCATTTTTCATATTTTTACTAACTTCATCTATATGTTTTGCCAATTCCGATGCAGACTGAATAGATTCTTTACCAAATAAATTTTTAAGTGTCGCCGCCTGTACATCCTTTGGAAGTTTCTTTATCCTTTGAAAAACATCAATTAATGTACCTTCTCCATCTTTCGTCATTCTTTTTGCCACATCTTCTACATCTAATCCTAAGGATTTAAAAGCTGCCGCTTGTTTTTTAGTTGCTGATGTTCCAGCCATTAATCCTAATGAGATATTTTTCAATCCAGTTGCCGCAACTTCCGAAGGTACTCCAACCGATACTAAACTTGCTCCTAATGCTGCAACTCCTTCTTTGGAAATACCAGCCATTCCACCTAACCCAGCAACTCTGCTTGAAATGTCAGCAATTTCTGGAGCTGTTGCTGCTACATTGTTTGCCAAATAGTTAATCACATTAGCGTATTCCATTACTCCGTTCTGATCCAAATTTAATTGTGCTCTAGTTTTTGCTAAAAAGTTCCCTGCTGCTTCAGTATTCATGTCAAATGCAACTTTAATTTTAGCAGCGTCTTTGGTATATCTTTCTAATTCGTCTGTTTTTATTCCTGCCTGAGCTCCTGCTCCTGCAATTTGAAATAATTCTACTTGTGACAACGGACTGTTTTCGCTAAAGTTTCTCATTGCTTTGTAAAATCCATCTTCCATTTTTTTGGAACTAAAATCAGCAACTTTTTTTAAGTCTGCTTGAGCATTTTCTAGATCAACTGCCAGTTTAACAGGAACAGCCAAAGCTCCTGCCACTCCCATACCTTGCGCTATTTGTTTATCCCCGAAGTCTTTCATTCTCCCAATAGATTCTTGCCTGCTATCATATCTTTTTTGAGCTTCTTTCAGTTTATTCATTTTTTCAATTTCTTTTTCTACTTCCTGAACTTTGCTTCTATAATTAGATAGACTAGCGCCTTCCGCTTCTATCTTACTTCTTGCGGCTTCAAACACATGTTGCTGTCGTTCTTTTTGTTTGTTCAGTTTTCCAACATTTTTTTCTGCCTGTTCTATTTCCTTAGCCAGTTGTTTATTACTGCTTCCAGTTCTTTCGTATTCGGCTTTCAATTTTTGCAAATGTTCAGCAGCCTTTTTATACTCTGAATTAATTTTATTTAATCCATCACGAGCCTTGTCCATATTTTGAAATGCTTTTTGTGCTTTCTCCATGCTTTTGATTTCTTTTTCAAATTCTTTGACAGATTTCGTCGTATTTTTTAAAGCATTCGCAACTTGACTCATTCCGCTAATAGCACCAGCTACTGCCGCACCCAGAACTATGTTCAGCTCCAAATTTTTTGCCACAATTTTCCTCCTTTTCTCTCAAATATGGTATAATATATTAAATAAATCAAAGAGGTGATTTTTATGAAAATTAATAAATCAGATAAAAAATATACTCCGCTAGAAATAACTTTAATAATATCATTTGGTCTAATTGTATCTATTCCATCATTATTTTTCTTATTTATATTTATATCATTTATGTTTGCTATAAGTCCTGCAATCACAGTTATAGCTCTTATCGTAGTTCTATTTAAATTTTTATCAGTTTTCATTGGTGGGGATGACTAATCCCCTTTTTTTATTCACTCTCTTCTTGTCTTGCCTTTTCATCCTCAATCAACTTATTAGCCCTTGCTATCCAGTAATCCAGTTCATCAAACGTGCATTTCATAAGTGTTTCATAACTAATATTCATTTTAAAATAGTTAAGTCCGCTCAATAAATCTGTAATCAAGTCTAAAAAGTCATCTGTTATGCTCCCGCCGTTGGAGTTTTCTCGTCCTTGTCTTCGTCCGTTCCCCAACCTTTTACTAAAAAATTCTTGGTTTGGTTTATCACTTTCAAAAAGTCTTCAGCACCTAAAGTCATTAAATGTCCATATTTAATACCTGATGCCCTTTCAGCTACAGTCAAAGCCCAAGCGTCATCAAAATCTTTAAAGTTTTCGGCATTAGATTTCATTCTTGATTTATAATCTTTTCCACATTCCAATAAATCTGCCCCTGTCAAATTATCCAGTTTCAAATCTATTTCTTTATATTTTTTACTTCCTAACTCATATTCTTTTGTTAATTTTATAATCATTCTATTCCTCCTAAATATGTCCTAATAATTGTCTTATGATATTATTCAAACTTCCGTTTACATTCGAAATTCCGTTCAATACATCAATTTCAATGATTGTTTTACCATTTATCATTAATTTGTAATAAGTTATGCTCAAATCAAATGAACCTTCAAATTTCTTACCGTTTTCAACCTTAGGACCATCAAATTTTGTGATAAATCCTTTTAATGTTGCATCTGCACCGGTTATTTTTGGTGAGTGTGACATTCTATCTAATTCTTGTAAAGCTCCTAAACATTCTAATGTGATTGAATCATTATTATTAAAATTTAATAATGTATCATTCATACTATCCATTTTTACCTTAGCTGACATTTTTTTGTAATGTCCAATTAACGGAGCTTCAAATTCTGCAGCCATACCAAATTGTTCTGTTGTTATTGTCGCTGATTCCACATTTGGAAGTTCTACTACTCCAACTCCTTCTAATGCGTTTGAACCGTTGACATAAAGGTCAGCGTCAACGATTCCCAAAGGCAGTTTCTTTTTAGCCATTCTTTATCCTCCTATTTTCCTAAACTATTCGCAAACTCAGTTAATGCGTCTGCGTCATATTTTTTCTTAAATGTTGCCGATTTCATGCCAGGAATTACTCCCAATTTAATAACCCAAGTTATATCCCCATTCGTAACATTAATTGTGTCATTATCTTCAGCTGATAAAGCAGCATTTGCACTCAACAAATCATTTCTAGCTACAATAGCATTTAATCTAACATTCATCGATTTTGTTACTGTTTCAGCTAATTTTTTAGAAAATTTCTTATCCACTTTATCAAAATAACTTATAACCAATTCATTCCCTATATACTTAAACATTCTACGAGTATATATAAATTTATCCTTAGGATCTGTTGCCATTGGATTAAGTGCAGTTTCAGACCCCCAACATTTCCAACCTTTGAAATTAATAGCAGTTACTACTCCGTTTTTATTTAATAAGTTAGCTTGTTGTTCTTTATCCAAGATTATCTCTTCAAGATTTCCACTCGAATTTTTCCAATATAAACTGTCACATTTATATAAATAATTAGACGGAGTTTGCGATGGAACTCCACCATTTTCATTATCTACTGATAGTGACAATGCAGCATACTGAATAGATTGAATATATTTTTTACCAGCTAATCCTAATGTTCCGTACAATACAATTTGGTCATTTCCATTAATATTGTTATCATCTTTCCATTTAGGAATTTGGTCATAAGGCTTGTCAATCGGCGCATTAATCAATGCAACCGCTTCAAACATATTCCCATTTATATTTTTAGCTTTTGTCTGCATAATAGCCGCAACTTCGCTATCACTTGAAAAATCAGGAATATCAATGAAAGCTGGTAATTCCGAATATTTTAAAAAAACTTCATCTAATAGCTCTAATCCTGCTCTTTTCATTGTTAAAATATCATATCCACCTAAAGCCTGTGCTTTCGTTACTTTTGACAAGTCAATTTCTTCATATTCAATATCAATTTTAGTGCCATTCGATGGTTTAGCATATATTTCAAGTCCTTCATCTGTCCACATCGTTATAGCATCTGAAATAACTTGTGATGTTGCATTTTCTTTAACTACTAATGTATCTGTTATCAATTTGTGATTCGGAATAACAACTTTACCATTTGTTAAACTTAAATCATTTTGAGTTTTTTTAACTGTTTTATGTTTTTCAAGATCTAAGATATTCACAACGTAAAGCGGTGCTACTTTATATAGTTCAAAAAACACTTTTATAGCTTGTGAAATCGAAAAATCCAAGTCGTAAGTGTCCCCAAAATACTGAATAGCTTCTTTATAAGTTCCTAATCTTACAATCTCGTTCACTCTTCTGTTTTCTCTTTTTACTTTGTTAATCGGTGCAGTTCCTACGATAAAATGCCCATAGTCAAGCACTATCGGTAGTGATATGTCGCTTGAAGCTTCTGTTTGATAAGTTCCTAGTAAATAACACCTTTAGTAAATCTAATGTCTTTAAATTCAAGCGTATCTCCTAAATAAATATATTGCTTTTTATCTTCCATTATTCCTCCTTCAAAACTTCAGGCTCGACAGGATAATCCCAAACTGTAAATGTAATTCTTGAAAATATAAAATCTCCAAACTCATCACTATATAAATCACACTTAAATTCTTTATCTTCCCGTATTGCCCAACCTCTTTCATCATAAACTTTAGTTAAAAGTTTCTTTCTAATTTCTTCACCTTTATAAAGATTATCGATATAATCTTCGTTTTTAGTACCAACTATTATTTCAAAAGTAGCGTCGCAATCATAACTATCCATTCCTTCTGCAACTTGCCTAGAACTCAAAGCCCTTAATGTCACACAAGGAAAAAACGGCTTTTTCTGTCCTGTATTTTTGTCAATTTCACCGTATCTCCTAACTGGCAACGCCCCTCGGAATATCTGATAATCAGTATCTTTAAATTCTTCACACAAAAAGTCGTATAAACTTTTTTCAATCACTTTAATACTCATAAATTACATTGATAAGAGCCTATTCAGCTCGTGTTCAAACCTTTCATTTAATTTTTGAGACATAAATTCATCAAGATCAGGTAACCACGTTGTAGGTCCTAACATTTGCGGAGCAGACGGTCCATATTTTCTTTTGATTGGCAATCGTCCACTTCCTTCTCTTTCAAATGCCCCCAAACGACCATCTTTATATGCTATAAACGTTCTGTCATTTAGCATTATTCCATTCCCATTTTTTACTGTAGCCGTTACCGATGTTCTGCCTGTTCTTGTACTCGGATTCAATTGGAAATGGTCTAATCCCAAATAACCTCCATTAGAATTGATTTCAGCCATAAGCTTACCAGGATTAGCTCTTTTCATAGTCAATCCGCTTAATAAATCCCCATATTTAACCGTATAGGTCTTAGTTGCATTTCTAACCATACGAGTTTTACTCATAGTTGAAACCCTATTCAAAGCACTTGCCAAAGCCTTTGGAGCTTGTTGCGGAAATTCAACGAACTTATTCTCAATATCATTAAGGACACTTTCATCAAATTGAATTGTAAACATCTAAATCAACTCCTAATAATCCGTGTATCTATACAAATCAAGTTCATACACACCAAAGTTCTCTTTACAGTTTGCAACTATCCATTCTTTATTGTCAAAATCTATCCTCATATTACCCTCAGGTTTATACTTCAAATATTTTTTATCAATAAATACTGTAATCCCTTCCTTGTAAAATCCACTTTCTATTGTTAATTTCCCGCTAATTTCCTTTTCCTGAAAACTGTCCTCATCTGTCACACAAATAACATCAACACCATTCAAATTATGTGTTTCTCCAAATTCTTTTGGATTTAAAAACGTGTTTTGTATATCATTTTCTAAAATATCTTTAAAATTCATAGTTTTTACCTACTTTTTCTTATTTTTATCCGTTTTAGATTCAGAATCTGAATCTGACACTCCTGTTTCTTCAAGAATGTCATTTGTATCTGCTTTTTTATTGTCTTTTTTCTCTATCAGTCCTCTATTGATACAATTTTCAATCACATCTTTTTCCAGTATTTGAACTTCTTCGCCGATATTTTGTATTTTTCCGTCATAAATAAACGATTCTTTAACTATATATACTGCCATCAACCATCACCTACTTAACTTTTAGAACTTTCAATGATTTTGTGTTTAAAGGAATTGTTACTGGTTTTGACATTGTGCGGATTGTGATAGTATCATTTTCTTCCTTTGTGTAGGTTCTAGGGATTAAATCCCCTTCCAAAAGTCCATCTTTAATTGTACTTACAGCTCCAAATTTTACTAAGTTGCCTTTCGGTGCAAATAAAGCTGTGTAATCTGGAATAATTGCTTTTGTTTTAGTTTGCTTTGTAGATTTATCCACATAATCGTAATATTCTTGATATTCAAAAATATCAATTCCTAATCCAGTCAATGTACCAATATAACTCGCACCATTTACACCCTCAACTTCAGGTCTTATGTCCCCAAAAAAAGCATTTCTAAGATTCATCGTATTTTGTACAGCTTTATTATTAATAAATAATTCTGCAGCTAACGGATCAAGAATTATTGCTTCTGGTCTAGTTCCTCCAGCTTTATTAATTTCGCTTAATACAGCCTTTATATCTTTAATTGGGTCAGAATTAGCATTGTCCCAAGTTGAAGCAACGGTTGTATGATGTTCCGCAGAAGAGTTATCATAATATTTGATTGTGTCTGATATTCCTTCTCCGTCGATTGTAGTTTGTAATTTATATAATGTTTCAGCTGCCATCGCTTCCCAACGTCTTGCAATCTGTTCGCTTTGTTCCTGCAAAGTTTCGGCAATTTTTTTCTGCCTTTTTGTATCAGGATCACTTTGTGAAAATGGATTTTCTCCTGGCAATCTTTCAAAAGTCAACTCATCTGCGTGAAACGTCTTTTTAGGAGCGACTGCATAAGGTTTGAATGTTCTTCCTGAAAATGTATCTTTTGGCATTTCTTCTCCGTCAACATATCTATCAACAAATGGAGCCATCAATCTTCTACCATTTTTAAATTCGATAGTTACTGTTTCAGTATCTAAATTTTCCCTATTTGCAAAAAACGTATCAAATAAAAATGTTCTCGGTCTCGGCATTGCCTCTGTTACTAAAAATAATGTTCTTAAACTCAAATCTAAATTCATGCTCATTGTTATTCCTTACCTCCTAATGTTCTTAAATAAATATTTCTGTCGCTGCATAACTCAATTACTTTTTCTTTTGTTGCTGTACCGAAGTTTACTTTTTCAATATTAAATTCCCCTTCAGTATAAACAGTTGTTTTTGTTGGAGCTCCAGTTGCATCGGCAGCTCTTGTAACAATTCCAAATACTTTTCCAGTATCAGTTATTATTGCACCATCTTTATCCACAATATCTCCTCTTTTCACAGTTTTTCCAACCTGTAAAACAAGTTCTGCTACAACCATTTCCTTTTTCCCAACAATCAAATGATCTGGCTCATTTATATAGTCATATTTCATATTTATTTACCGCCTTTCTTAAAAAATGCTAAAATTTTATTTGCTGCTTTTTGCTCATCATTAACCCCATCATCATTACCTTTCGGCATATTGTTAAGTGGTTTCCCTTCATCTTGTATCCTGTTAAGTTTATTTTGATTTTCCTGTTTCATTAAACTTACAATTTCCAACGCTAAATCTCTAGCATTTTTAGGCTCTTCAAATTTAGCTTTATTAACTACTTCATGGTTATACCCTAAATCCTCGATTTCCTGTATTCTTGTTCTTTCTTCCTTGATACCAATTTCTTTTCCTTCGTTTATGATTTCGGCATAAATATCAGGATATTGATTTTTAATTTCTTCTATTGTCATTTTTTCACTTCCTTTTCCATTATTTTTTATATTTTTATCAACATTAAAGTTTTTAAACTCCGCCATATTAAATACCATATTATTAGAAATTACCTTATTTTCAACTACTTGAATATCTGTATTTTCGGTTATTTCGTCAATAAATCCATATTCCAATGCTTCTTCGGCGTTTAACCAAGTTTCGTTGTCCATTAATTCTGATAATTTCTCTTTATCAATATTAACCTTTTGCAAATAGGTTTCTGTTATTGAATTTTTGTATTTCTCAAGCACATCTGCCTGTTTCCTCATCTCTTCTGAATCCCCCATTGCAATTGTTGAGGGATTGTGTATCATAAACAAAGCATTTTTAGGCATTCTAACTATATCTCCAGCACATGTGATTAAAGTGGCTGCACTTGCTGCAATACCGTCAATATTTACAGTTACTTTAGCTTTGTGTCTTCTCAAAGCGTTATTAATTGCAATAGCAGTATCAACTACTCCGCCGTTTGAATTAATATAAACATCAATATTTTCTACATCTAAGTCAGCCAAATATTCCGTTACTTCTTTAGCGCTTATCGTATCGCCCCAAAAACTCTCGGCTATATCTCCATAAAGCATTAATTCAGCACTTTTATCATCGTTTTTGACTAAATTCCATATAGTTTTATTCCCCTGGTTCATCGTTTGGTGGTTCGGTATAGATTGTCCCATCCAAAATCACTCCTTTCTCATTTGCTATTTTTTGTTCTTTTGCCAGTATTTTTATATTTTGCTCAAAATCTCCTCCATTTAATTCGATAGTTTCACGGCTTCTTGTGGATAATCCAGCATTTATTCTCAAAATTGCCGCATTAACCTCTTTTATAGGATCTAACTGTCCTTGTGAAGTTCCACTCCAAATTGCATTACTGTATGCTTTTCTAATCAAAATGTCATTTTCAAAATCTTTTATTTCTATTCTTCCAAGCAAAACAGCCTCTCTTAGCCACTCTTCATAAATAAGTTGGCAAAAATTTTTTGCAAACCATTCACGCTTTTTTCTAAAAGTCTTCCACGCTTCTAATAAAGCTGCTCTACTCGCCGAATAACTGCTTGTAAAGTGCATTATCATAAGTTCGTAAGGAATGCCCAAGCTGCTTCCAATTTGCCGTATTATAGCTGTCATAAATGGGTCAAATTGTGCATTAGGTCTTGCTGGATTTACTGATGTTGCTTTTTCGCCTTTGTTAAGAGATACTATTGCACCGCTTGAAAGTTCCAGCGTTCCAGATTCTTCGTTTGCTATGGCATCTTTTTGTCCGACGTTCGATAAATCCCCTGGATTTGTTTGAGGCATATCAGCCGATTCAATAAAAATTGTAAACATACTGCTGATGATTGCGCTTGTTAATTCTGCATTTGTGTATCTATCGAGCTGTTTCAAGCTTTCCATTACAGGAGCTAATATCGGTACACCCCTTACCTGTCCTGGACGCTCCGCAGTTGTTAAATGAATTATATTTAACTGATTTTCACTTCCATACATTTTTACATATTTATACTGATTCATGCCTCTGATTTCATCATTCGGATTATGCTCTTGAATATAATAACCATTAATACGTCCATTTTTGTCTAATTGTACTCCCTGGACAATAGAAGTATCGCTCGTTTTGTTGCTCGGAGTATTCACCCTGTCAGGTTCAATTATAGATAATTTCAAACTATATGGATTTTCTTGGGTTTCAAAATAATTCAAATGAACAAAACATTCTCCATTTAACAATGTTGTTAAGAAAACTAAATCTTGAATTTCATAAAAGTTAAGTAAACCTGTTTGATCTATTTTAGAATTACTCCACAAATTAAATTCTTTTTCAATTTTAGTTTCTAACGTTTCTATCTCATCTTCGGATAAGTTTACAATATCTGAATCAATACTTGATTTTAATTTTAATCCTGAACCAACAGCATTCATTTTCATTGTATTCAAAGCTCCATTAGCCAGAGGTGCTCCCATATATAAATCTCTGGAACGAGCCACAAGTTTTTCACGGTAGTTATAAATGTCGTTCTTTACTCCACCGAGAGAAGCAAACCATCCTCTCAGAGATTTTTTACGGGTACTTGCACCGTGTTCTCCATAACCTTTATTCATTATTTTTTGATTTTGGTTAAACAGCTTTAGCCTTTCTCTTGCTCCAGCCATCTTTAATGCTTTTTCTGGATTAAATACTCCTACTGCCTTATCAAATAAATTCAATTATTTCCACCTCCTAACTATTACAAATCTCTTATTATAACCTGTACAGACTGTGTACGCCGTCCACTGTTTTGTGCAAGTGTTAAATTATGCTCCCATAATTGTCTAGCTTTTATAATTTCGGTTAAGTCTGCCCTAGTCAATTCTCTGCTTCCAATTTTATAACTCTGTCCCAACAATACAGACTTTTCAGCCTCAATATATGAATTTATCATTTCTTTGCAAGTCTCTACACTATACATTTTTACCTCCCTATATTCCGCTACGAATTATTCGCCTACCGCTATTTCTTTGTTGTGTCCTAAAATTATTAAGTACATCCGTTGAATACCGTATATTTAAGTTAGGATTCGCTATTCTTAGTGCTGCTTGTGCATAATTCCGAATGTCCAAAGGTTCATTTCTTTTATCTCCAATTGTTTTCCACTCGATTTTAGCTTGCCCTTTACTGAATGTAACAATTTTTATTTCAGAAGTAAGTCCTTTAAAATAAACTTCATCATATCCACGCTTAGGGTCGTTTGGATAGTGCATATATTTTTCTCCTGGTTTCTCAACTTTTAAATTGCTCATTATTGAATCTTTTCCAGTATTAACCCCAAGCACAAATAACGAAATACCACCTTTATTATTTTTACTTGGACGTGAAATAAGAGGTCTCCCAGTTTCTCCGCTTCCTTTTATTCCAAAAATATTCAACTGTTCTCTTGCTTTTACATACCTGTAAACATCATCAGTATGATGTCCGCCTGTATCAATACAAGTACAAGCAACTCTTATTTTCTCTCCATTCTGATATTCAAAATCTCTCATAAGAAATTCATCCAATGTATTCCATACATACGGCAATGCAGGATTTCCCATAATAACTCTATAATAAATTCCCCAACTTTCTTCTCCTGGTCCCCATCCAACAATTTCAACTTCAAGCCTGTCATCTTGAACGTCTACACCAGCAGTTAATACAGTAACTTTATCAGGTATTTCAATATCATTTATCGTACCATCTTCTTCGTTTATATATTCTCCATAATCCTCAGCTCTCGCTTGTATTTTTTCAAAATCAAATCTTTCAACTTTTTCTTCCCAACATTCCCCAAGAGCTGTATTTACGAATACTTTCATAAGCTGTTCGTCACCTTTTGCTGCTCTAAATTTACGAATCATGCTAGCCCATTTAGTAAATGGACTATACAACTCTGATACATGAAATCCTCTTGAAATATGTGGGTCTACATCAGGATTGGTGCTTCTCCATTCGCCTTTAATAAGGTTTCTTTTCCACTCATACTCTGTTGAAGTTTCCATACATTTCTCACATTTATGTGACACCTCTTCAAAAATAATATTTCCCCATTTTAAAGTTTGCATTTCTCCACATTTTGGGCAAGGAATATAGTATTCATCTTTAGAACTGTTTTCATACTCGAGTTCTATTCTACTTCCACCTTTAATCGTTGGTGTACTTGTTAAAACTATTTTGCTGTTCGCCCAATTTTTTACCCTTTCAATCGCCAAATTCAATGGGTCTCCATCTTTTTTAGCACTTCGAGGGAAACGGTCGATTTCATCTGCTAATAAAACTCTGATTGGTCTACTTGCTAATTCTGAAGCTGAATTACTCCCAGTTAAAACGATGTACCCTCCTGAAAATTCTTTTTGCCTTTTTGTATCTCTAGCATCGGAACTTTCAATAACTTTACTCCTAAGTTGTGGAGTCGATTGAATCATGTCATTAAGTCTCGTCGTTGAAAAATCAGCCGCCATGTCTTTGGTAGGCATTAAGAACATAATAGGAGATGGCTCGTAATCAACGAAATATCCGACAGTATTCATTAGAATTTCTGTTTTCGATAACTGAGCACCATACTTCATCACAACTTTTTCTGTATTCTTGTCAGAGATTGCTCTCATTACTTCTCTTTGAAATGGCACTCTATCAGTTTTCCATTTTCCTGGAATTGCTGAACTTTTAGTTGATAAAACTCTATACATATCCGCCCAAGTATCAATGGTTAATTTTGGAGGTGGTTTTAAAGCTAAAGCAATTTTTTTGAATAATTTAACTGTTCTTTTTAGGTCTTCCTCTAGTTCTCTTTTCACTTTCAACTTTCACTTCCATTTCTTCCTCGTTTTCTATAAAAATTTTATTATTTTTAAACATATCGGGATCATATTCACTAAGTTCTTCTAAAACCTCGAATATTTCATCCTGAATGACATCTTGAATTTCGCCAAGATTATCTGCCGCAATTACTGCTGGTGCTACTTTACTAGATATAGAAAGCAGTTTCCCTTTTATGTTCATGAGCATATCAGTCATCACTTTTTCAACAATAGATGCTAAATGTAATTGATTTTTAGTTTCTTTGATTTTTAAGTCTTTTAGTTCAACATCTTTTTTTATTCGTTTTATCTCTTCCTTAATCTTTTCATCTTTCAAATTCAAATCCACATCATTTTTAGATTCAATATACCCAATATATCCAAGTACATTTTCCCAAAATAGATACTTGCCTTTTTCCGTTTTTTTTATTATTCCCTCACTAGCTAAATTGCGGAGGTGTCTATCTGTTATACCTAGCAATTTTGCTAACTCGTTTGCCTTTATTATCTGATTCTCTTTTACTAACATAACACCTCCATTTCGGAACGGAAACAAAACTTAAAAAAGCCATCATACATATTTTTCCTGGGGCTTCGAACCCGTTCACTCTTTTTTGAACTCTCAGAAGTACCTTTTTAATTAAAATTTTATTTTTTCTTTGTTTCCGTTTTAATATTTACTTTATATACTCACTATTTCGAGTATTTGCTCTCCACTTCTACTAATTTGTCTCTTAATCCTTTGTCTTCTTCTCTCTGTTTCTTCATTCCTTCTCTACACCTGTCAAGATATCTATCATATATCATTATCTTTAATCCATCTATCTTGTTGTCTATATCTTTTTCAATCTCTTCTAATTTGTCTAAGAGTCCCAAATTTCTTTTGATTCTTTCTTTTATGTATTTTTTTGTCCCATAACAAATAATTTGAAATAGTATTAATATTACTGCTATATCTTTGAATTTAAAAGTCACTTTGACTTCTCCTTTCATCGAAATCACTTTGAGTAGTTCTACAACGCAAAAAAAAATATTTTTATCATTTTCAATTTGACTTATCTGCTCTTTACTAAGCATTTTATCACTCCTTTATTATACCTTATTTTATCAGTTTTTTCAAGTGTTCGAGCTCTGTTTTTTCTTGAAAAAATTTAAAATTTTAAACAATAATTTTTTTTGATTTTTCCATTACTTCCTTTATGCCTTTCAAACAACTTTTCACATGTTTCAAATTATGATAGACTATATTACTTGCTCCTCGTTCAAATTGAAATCGTGCTTGCATAAAATACGACATATAAACTTTATGATTATTTAAAGTATTATTTGATAAAAATCCAATAAAATCTAATAGCTCTTCTATATTTTCGCCCTTTTTAAATAATTTAATTGCTTTAGTTATTTCGTTTTGTAATTCACCCAAACCTTTTTCAACGCTTTTATGTTTTGAATAATAATTTCCTAATCGACCATAATTAAGAACTCCACCATAGTTTTTGTGTTCCTTTTTTGCTTTTTCTATATATGATCTTGTATTGTCTAGAGTGTTTTCTATCATTTGTTTAGTCTTTTGTTCTTTGTATCCTTTAACAAACCAGAAGTCTGCCCGTTCTTTAGATGGAATATTTTTTCTAAAAGCTCCCAAAGAATCGCTTTCTATTTTGCACTCTTCACAACAAAAAAAGTACTCATAGTCAGGCATTTTCTTTTTAAAAATTCTAAATTCTAAACATCCGTCATCAACAATTTTCATGCCATTGTATTGTCTTATTGCTTTAATATAGTTCCCGCACTTGCCACATCGAATTATTGCGTAAATCAGCAGAATATTTAAAAACCAAAAAACTAAAAAATACATCACATTATAAGGCGTATAATTAATTTTAGTTATTCCTCTTAATTTCTCCTTTACATCTTCAACTAAAGCATACAGATAACTAACTAAAAAGAAAACTAAAAATATTGTAACTGCTGCACTTAAAATTCTCATTATTATTTCTAGCATTTAATCCTCCTCTGTTATTACAATCGCATTATCAATTGTAACTCTGCGATTGTTTTCGCTTATTAAGTTTAATGATATTCTTCCGCTCTCATCCGAATCTCTTACCCTTATCAGCCCTTTGTATTCCTTTAACAATTTTCCGTCAAGAGTATAAATTTGTACTGTCCTTTTTAGCCCTTTCGTATCACTCTCCCAATCTTTTTGAGTATCTTCCCATCTTGCACAACTTCCTAACAATCCTAATATTGCAATTCCTAATAATATTTTTCCCATTTTGATTTCTCCTATTTCTTTTTATACTTGTCTTTATTCAATATTTTTTCAAAACTCGCTTTATTTTCATGTTCCTTGCTCCATAAACTCCAATTTGATTTTCTCCAGTTTTTTAAATTGAATTGCATTCTATCCTTGTTTTTCATATTTCCTCCTAATTTCTATCGTTTTCCCGACATCATCCAAACGTTCTTAATACCATTTTGCTGACATCAGCAATATGCTTTTTGTTGACTTCAACAAAATGGTTTTATAAAAATTCATATTTCTAATAAAAATGACTTTTTGCGACTGCCATTTTTTCTTATAAACACTACATTTCAAACTATTGTTACAGCCAAAACGACTTTCTGCAACTGAACTATTTCAAAAACGAAATTCCGAATAACACTAGCAAACCCACAATCAATATTTTGAATATATTTTTTGCTGCTTTTTTTCTTGCGTATTTTCTTTGATTTTCTCTAGTACTGAAATCTTCAAACATTTGATCCTCGACTGCTTTGTACCAATTTTGTAGTTCATCCAATTCAAATCGTATAAATAAAATTTCTAGAAAAATTGTTGCGACTAATAAATATATTTTTATCATATCTCCTCCTTAAATGCCTTAAAATGATTTTTATAAATCTTTTTCAATTCCTTTACGAGTTCCACATTTAACCACACCCCTTCAATATAGTATTTATTCTTAAACGTTTCCTTGCCTGTTGCGTGGAATTCCTGATGATGCTTGGCACATAAGCTCATAAACGGTGTTTTTAATCCATCACAGTTTTCATATCCGCCTATGCTTGCCACCGAGTTCCAATGATGTAGCTCGATTGTATTGTACTCGTTATGCTCTTTTCCACAAATACAGCAAACTCTTTTTCTTAAACAGGCGATCACATATCTTTGTGTTATATTGTCGATTTCCAATATGTGTTTATACCTTTTATCGTATTTGCCTAAAATATATAAATTTATTCCAAGTTCTAACGCTTGTTCTATGATAAACGATATAAAATCATTTGCTGTTTCCATATCGCATTTTGCTGTGGAAAAGTCCAGTCTATCTGTCGCTATTGCAAACTGCTCTTTCATCAGTTCCTTAATCTCTATCAAGGTATATCCGATCTCATCTCCAAACTGCTTTAATAACACGTGTATAAGCCCATTTTGCGCCCGTGACAACTTTTTTACAGGAATAACTTTTATTGAAAAATGATTTAAATATTCTTCCAATTTTTCTTTTATTCCTGGATAAACCTTTTCCACAGGCAACGTTATTATTATTTCCTGATTCGAGATTTCAGCATTTGCCATTTCTCTTAGCCTTCCTTTTCTTAATAAATTTAATATTCTTAAATAAATTAGCATTTAACTTCATAAAGTTAAAATCGCTATCATTTACTTTTATTCCGCTTAAAAGCCTTGCCTTTATTCTTTCCGATACATTTTCATCCATTTCTGACATGTCTATCCCCTTTCCGAAGATTATATTTTGTTTGACAACGCCGCTTTAACCAAACGACCTTTTGCCTTTAATTTTTCAGCAGTGTCGACTGCAACTTTATTTTCTTCTAAAAAATCTCTTAATGACTTTCTAAAATTTCTTATAGTCGATATAGCAATCATTTTTTTCTTATACTCTTCTCTTTTTAATTCTTGAACATTTATGTTGTTATTTTTTTCTAAAAAATACAAAATATCTAAATCAGGTTTTTCAGTTTCTAGCATAATTTTTGGATTTTGAATAATAATGTCACACAAAGCAATTCTTTTGTTTCCAGCCTTTTTTATTCTTAATTTTTGTTTATAAATTTTAGTATATTTTATTATTTCGTCCTCCATTTTTTTATCTCCTATCAGCATTTCTATATATTTTTTTGCCTTTTCTAAATCCTCAATCCCGTTTTTCTTGTATGCTCTCAAAATATATTTAATAACATTTCCATGACAAAAACTGTCAAAGTCTTTCACAGTCGCCTTTATCACATCAATTACTTCCACATTTAGTCCGTTTAATTCATAATGTTTCGGACTATTCACATTATCATTTTCTATCATTTCTTGCTCCTTTGCACTTATGCACTCTAACTTATATCTACACAAGTTTACTTATTTATTTTTTGTTCAATTTATATAAAAAATATAAAGTTACTATAGTTAATACTGCATTCAGAAAATTATTATTCATTAGTACTTCCATTTTTAATTAATATTCCTCCTTAGTTCTCTCGTTCATATTCTTAAGCCACTTCTCGTGATGTACTTGCAAAAATTCTTCTTCAGTTGCTCCTAAACGTTCTGCAACAAGCAAGATGATTGAAAAATGTTCATCAGTGTTGTATAAAGCTGTTAAAAAATTAAGTAATTTTGTAAAGCTGCAACTTTCTTGTGTAAAAAGTTCTTTCTTGAATCTAATGTCCTTGTTTTTTATTCTGCTATTAAAACTATCGTTATTTACATAACTCAAAGAAAAATGTAACATATCTGACAACTCTTCCAATGCCCTTTGTTTATTAATTTCTTTAGTGCTATTCTTCCAGTAGTTCCAATCACTTTTTACTTCCTGTAAAAATTCTCCTAGCTCTGTATGATAAGCCAGCCTTATTAATTCAAGTTCACGTTTTCTAAGTGTTTTCTTCTTGTCAAACTTCTCATCCAACATTGCCTGCCTTTTCAATAATTCCTCTATATCAAACTTTTTTAACACTCCCATTATTCTTCCAGTTCCTTTCTTATTTTTGTTAAATTTATAATATTTGTTATTATAAATTTCTCCTTAACTCTTTCACTTACCGCCATTTTTGCCAATTCCAAAAAGTCTGCCTCCGTTAAATTTTTGCTTTTAACACTTATATCAATATTCCCTTTTTCGTTGACTGTCTCGTAACAAATCAAATATATCTTTTCATTCATTTTCTAATTCCTCCACTTCTATTTCCACTTTGTTAAATCCACAGCCAACTAACTTTTTAACATTTAATTCCTCTATCTGTGAATCATCTTCATAAATTATTTTAGTCATTGAATCCAAAATAGCCTTATTGTAGTTATCTATATCTCTTTTTCTTTTATCTTTGAAATAAAGCCTCATACTGACTTTCAAACTGTTAGCCAAGGGTTTACACCTAAATTGCTTTTTAAACTCATCACAGGCTAAATTTTCAAAGATTTTGCCCCTTTTAGACTTGTATCTTCCGCTTGGTTTGTTTATCCATAAGGAATTTACAGATGGCGGCATTATAGATAATTCTAGTCTAATCACTATAAATCACCTCGTGTACCTTCAGAATTTTTAAAGGTTCTTCAATTTTCCAAGGACAGTCGATGTCAGCGACCAATGTTGTCCCTTTGACAAATCTATAATAACTGTTCTGGACATCATTCCAGAACCTGTTATCTGCAATTTCTGTATTTTCATATAAATCCTCGTTGTGATAGATTTTCCAACCTTTTTTATCTTCAAAATCTATCACTATTGCTTTCGCTTTTACATTTTCTTTTAGCATTTATTCCTCCATGTTTCATTTTTTTTAATTCATTTCTCAAATGTTCAACAAAAAAATCAATTTCAAAATCTGTTATATTTACAACTTTTTCTTCGGCTTTTTTCGCCGTTTCAAAACTGATTTGTTTAATCAATTCCAGTCGTTCTTTTGTCATCTCTGTTTATCCCCTTGTCAATGTTTTTCCATTCTCTTTCATCTTGAACTTATACAGTTCATCAAACGAATATTCCAAAGCTTTCTGCAATTTATTTTGTGGAATCTCCCAGTTAAATTGTTCTATACTGCTTACTTTCCCACGATGTTTTCTTATAAATTTAATCCATTCGTTTTTATCGGTTGTCTTCAGCTCATTGTTATCTATTTTTAGACAAATAAGTTTTATTTTCTTGTTTTGAATTTGTATTCTCAATATTTTGCTTCTTCCTCGAATTCGATTTTTGATAATATTTCTAGCAGTTTTTTCATCTCTGGATTTCTAAAAGCATAATTTAAATAATCGACTGGATTTCTATAATGATGTCTATTGCATTCTATATGTTCTCTACATGCTTTCTCTGTCAAAAAAGCATTACTGTAAACGTTTTTAAAGTCTCCGTTCACACAATAAAGTCCAATATTTTCGTTTTCTAAATTTTCCAAAGAAATATTCCCAATTTCTTCTAACGTTTCAATATCGCCATCATCTGTATTTTCTCTTAAAATAAACTTCAGCTCCTCCACACCTTCTTGATTCCATTCAAAAATCCCTAACACCTCTCCTTCGTGCTCTGCTTGAAAATAATCTCCTTCTTCATTTACATCTGCTTGAAATTTCTCATGTCTAACTTGATACACTCTAGGATTAGCGGTCATTCTACTACTTTGTGTATTCAATTCATGTTTTAGTTCTTTTAAAAACTCGAAATCTTCTGTAGTTAAATTATTTATTATCATTTTTATTTCCTCCTGATTTTATATATTTTGTTTATTTTATCCATTTATCTCATCCCAATAAGCAATTTCTTACATTTCCACATTTTTTATCCTCCTAAAATATTTCTTCCTTGAATCCGTGTTTCTTTAACCATTTTCTCGAAAATTCTTTTTCTTTGTTTGTGCAATTTGGTAAATTACATATTCCTTTGTGTACCCCTGCCCAAAAAGCCAAGTTATTTCTCGGCATATTTTTGTTATGTTTATACATAAATTCTTTTATTTTGTCCATATCGTAAGTCAATAATACCTTCTTTAGTTTGTTTTGATAACTGTTCATTTATCCTCCTATTAGCATTTTATTTCTTATTTCCGACAAATCAATCTTATTTTCAATCTGTGCTGCAATGTTTTTATATTCAAGCCTTATGAAATTCATATTTTCTGTATTTCCAATCTTGGCATCCCTATAGCTTATCATTCTAGGTTTTGTTTGCCCAAGCAACTGACTTGATCCTCTGTAATAATCAGAAGTCTCATAAGGATGTTCGCAGAATCCTTTGTATATTCCATCAAATTCCCATTTCAGAAAACTGTCAAACTCGTCATCTTTCATCGTGCACAATCTATTCCAGCCAACGTAATCAACCACAGCATGCAGCCCCTTATCCTCAAAACATATCATTCCTTTTCCGCCGTTTTTATACATTGCTGTTTTTAGCAATTTCTTGGCATAGAATACTTGCTGTTCCAAATCTGAATCTTTAGCATATTTTAAAATTACTGGGACTTTTGGCATAAAATCGCCTTCGTATTCCTTGACTATTCTGCCTATTGCATAGTTAAATTGCTCTATGCTAAGTTCAGCTAATCCCATAAAATAAATATTTACTAGCCCTTCCGTTACTCGTGTGTTAGGATAATAGTCAAGCAACATTCCAAATCCTTCGTTAAATTCTTCCATAGTCATTAGTTTGCACCTCCAAAATATTTTTTTAGACCTTCTGCTGTGACTTTTGGTCTCTCAGATTTTTGCGTAACTCCTTTACCAAAATTTTTAGATCCTGTATTTTCATTTTCTTTGTTGTCATAATTTCCTTCGAGCACTTTTAAGAAATTCGATTTGTTAATAAACCAATCGAACGCTATTTGCCACCCCGTTTTGTTATTCCCTTGAAGAAAACTGGAAGTATGCACTTTCTCCATTGCTTGCAATACTTCTTCTGCCGAATATTCCTTTAACAAATTATTAATAACTCTCTTTCGCTTTTCAGTTATTTTTAGTTGTGTGCCTGACAATTTATATTCATGAGCAATTTTTATCCATTTACTTTTTATTTCTTCACATGCTCGTGAAAATTCATTTTTCACATATATATTATTATTATTATTTAATAATAAACTTGTATTATTAATACTTGTATTATTATCCTCAATCTTTTCATTGACAGGGGTATCAATTTTTTCGTTGATACCCTCTAAATCTTTTCGTTGATAGGTATCATTTTTTTCATTGACAGGAGTATCAACTTTTTCACTTGTAGGGGTAGTAATATATAATCTTCTTTCCTGTATATTTTTAGTTCCTTTTTCATAAATAATTACTGATTTTAAATAACCCCTTTTTACAAGATTATTTATCCAATTTCCTACTGTATTTTTATGCACATCATATAAATCGGCAAAATACGAATTTTTGGCGTAACAATACCCTTCTTTATTTGTAAGTGATGAAATTTCAGTAAATAATATTTTTTCCATTGGTTTTAATTCTTTATCATATCTTACATTTGCTGGCAATATACCATAGTAATTTGGCTTTTCCATTTTCTTTCCTCTCTCCCTACATCTTGTGTTTTTTAGCAACTTGTGCTATAATAAACACAAGATATAGATTTCCATATTTTTTCCTGGCACTCTTCGGAGTGCTTTTTTATTTAATTTTCAATTTTCTTTTCTACTTTCAATTAAATTGGATAAATTCTTCTTAACTTGATAATTTTTGTATCTAAACGTTTTTACGCTTTTCTTTTTGTTTCTATCTGAATAAAAATCTTCTGATGTTGCTTGAACTTTTAGACTAAATATATCTTCCTTCAACTCCTCATTCTCTTTTGTTAGTTTTGCAATAAAATGCATAAGTAAAAATATTATTAACGTTTCTGAAATAATAAATACCATTCCACACCTCCTTTATTTCATTTTTACCCCCTTTCGAGTTATAATGATATTGCTGAACATTTTAAAACAGAAAGGAGGTGTTGCTATGTTTCAAAATTTTGTTGCATATCTTGCTATTTTTTTGAGTTTAATCTTAATTGCTTTTTCGTATGCTTTGTTTCAAAAATTTCTTGCTCATCAAGAAGAAATGCTTGACAAAAAAGAAAAAATAGAATTTCAAAAAAATAAAATAATTAATCTTTATGCCCCTTTTTTGAAAGAGCACATTGAGTACAAATCGCAAAACTTAGCTGGAAAAGAAAAAGATTTAGAAATTTACTTAAACATTTTAGAAATACTTTTAGAAAATATTCATTTGATACCTAAAGATGTTTTTTTAGTAATTCCAGAGTTCAATGTGTATTTGACTCAATTGCTCAGATTTTTTGAAAAAATTCAAGAAAAACAATTAGAAGAAAAACAATGATTATTGCTATATATGTAAAATTATATACAATATATTTTCTTTTAATATTTTTAGAATCAAGCGGATTATTTTTATAATCCGTTTTTATTTGCGTTACAATTTCTTCAAAATCATTTATGCCTATACTGTTCTCAGATAAAATCGTTTCAATTTCTTGTATTGTCTTGAGTTTAGTTGTGTTTTTTTCTAAAAAAGTCATTTCTCCACTCTCACACTTCTTTCTTTTTCTTTTGGATTGTTAATTTTTGTGATATACTTCTAAATATCGCACAGAGTGGAAAGAGGTATACTATGAACGAAATTATTGCAAATTTATTAATTGAAAATCTTTATCAAGAAATTAAAATTGCTGCACTTGCAAAAATACTGTTTGAAAACAACATAATTTCTGAAAAAGAATTCAATGACAAAACTTCAAAATTATTAAAAGATAAAGATTTTTTGAAAAAACAACTAAATAAGATATTATCTGAAGATACATACCAAGAAATATTTCATAATATCTTAAACGACTTTATGGCTGACTAAATAACCAAAATTAAAATAACTCTGTGCGTTTTTTCTTTTCTTCTCTGTTCATACCTTTTAATGTTTTTATAACAGACTTTAGAATATTGTCTTTTCGTTTTTTTCTTTTTCTGCAATAATTTTTATATTTTCCACTCTTTCTGTACATCTCACACCTCCTACCTCGATTCCTGAATTTGTTTTACTTCTTCATCATTATTAGAATAATTACATCTTTAAACGAAAGGAGTGATTATTTATGGAAAATAATGATAAAAAAATAGATGAATTATTTGATTTAATGAAAAAAATTATCAAAATAATCAAATAATTTTTTTTATTTCAATTTTGTAACCAGCTTTCTCAAGTATTCTTGAGATTTTATTAAAACTATTTCCAGGGCGGCATTTCTTTAAAATACACATAA
>QWCI01000267.1_pt1 | contig 30492 bp, 46 predicted proteins | sample 1972541 | NCBI WGS metagenome assembly QWCI01 (sample SAMN09866712, study PRJNA288562) | Human oral metagenome isolate term3_saliva, whole genome shotgun sequencing... | isolation source: mouth | host: Homo sapiens | place: USA: California | reverse complement strand
AAAGTCCTTTCTTTTCGATTGCTTGCCCGCATAGTTGAAAAGGTGTAGAACTTATGATAAACTATAGTTGTATTTTTTTATCATCCTTTCCATTGCTTGTCACATGGAAGGTTGAAACCTCACACTCAAAGTTTGGCGATAGAGAGTGTGGGGATTTTTTATTTTATTTCAGAATTTTCATTTCTCCTTTGTATTCTTGAGATATTTGAGTTTTATCAGAGTCTGAGGTATAAACAAGTAGTTGAGGTGTATCTTTTTCCACATCAACATTGTAGCCTTTTTCTTGAGCCCACTTTTCAAAGATAGTATTTTTAGCTTTTAAAAATTCATTTGAAATATAGATCTTGCGACTAGGGCTTTCATTTTTCCAGCTTTCTCCGATTCGCACCGAAATATATTTATCGTCGCCTCCAGGAACAAAATCAATCTTTTCCCCTTTATCAATAATTTCAGCGTTGTCTTTAAAATACAAGGCAAAATCTTCACCCAGCTCTTTAGTCATTTTAAATTCCTGTTCAACTGCTGCTGATGTTTTTTCAGATTTGGTTGCAGTATTTTTAGATGGATTCTTTGAAATACTATTTATCACTCCAATAGCCAAGAAAGCAATTAGCACCCAGAACCATATTCTTTTATAAACTGGCTTAGAATTTTTTCTTTTGTTCATGTTTTTTCTCCTTTTAATTTTCTATCGGCATGAAGTTTCCGACTATTTTTCCAATGATTCTCGGATCTTCTTCATATGGTGCGAATTTATCTTTATACTTGCTATTGATAGAGACGAGTCTAAGACCGTCTTTTTCTTTATAGACTTTCTTGATATAAGTTTGACCATCCCAGTCAACTGCATAAACAGCACCATCGTAGTCAAAACCTGTCTCTTTGATAAGAACGACCTCTCCATTCATATACTTAGGCTCCATAGAGTCTCCAAAAACCCAAGAGGCAAAATCGTGGTCTAGGTCTTTGTCATAAAAAACAGTGTCATAGTTCCCATCGTTGAAGTATGAGAATCCAGTACCAGCTGAAAGTTTTTCAAAAACACGGTATTCAAAAAGCTTTTCCTCAATTGTGATTACTTTATTATTTTGCTCTTTCAATTGTTCGTTAGCGTAGTTAAGAACCTTTTGTTTTCTCGGAGTTGATAGCTTGACAACCTTTTCAGTAATTTTGTGAACCAACGGGGAGGTTGGGATTTTCAATTCTTGTTGATTGTCTTCCCATCCCATCAAGTCTCCAGGTGATACATTTAATTTGTCAGCGATTTTTTTTAATACTTCAGGTCCAACCTTTTCAATATCTCCTTTTTCGTATCTAAAAATAGTAGAACGAGAGACACCTACACTTTCTGCAAGCTCGTCCGCAGACATTTTCAACGCTTTTCGACGTTGTTTTATTCTTTCTCCGACATTCATTTTTTTACCCCTTATTATATATTACACAATAATTTTACAACATTAGTCGCAAAAATGCAATATAAAAAGTCTCAAAAACGCGATTTTCTTGTTGACATTTTCTTTTTTATCAGTTATACTTAAAACAACAAGTCGCGTAAATGCGACAAATAGAAAGGAGCAGATATGGTAAATGTATCGAAATTAAAAGGAAAAATTATCGAATGCAATACTACTCAAGAGGCTTTAGCAAAAGAGATTGGGATTGATAAGAGTACGTTCTATAGAAAAATGAAACAAAATGGTAGTTTCTCTATACAAGAAGTAAACTTGATTGTTTCTTCCCTCAATCTTTCAAAAGACGAAGCTTTATCTATTTTTTTTAGTGAAACAGTCGCATAAGTGAGACAAATTGAAGAAAGGAATACTATGAACGAAATTTTTAACTTTCACGGGCAGGAAGTCCGTACAGTGATGTTTGATGACGAACCGTGGTTCGTCGGGAAAGATATAGCAGAGATTCTTGGATATGTAAATTCTAGAGATGCTCTGGCAAAACACGTTGATGAAGATGATAAGCTAACGTCGCAAATCGCGACGGCAGGTCAGATGAGAAATCAGACAGTCATTAACGAATCTGGTCTCTACTCTCTTATCTTATCCAGCAAATTGCCTCAAGCGAAAGAGTTTAAGCGCTGGGTGACATCAGAGGTTTTACCAGCTATTCGCAAGCAGGGTGGATTTATCCGTGAGGATTTGGATGAGGATGCCTTCATTGCTCTATTTACTGGACAGAAGAAATTGCGCGAGCAACAAGCTAGCATGATTGAAGATATCGACTACCTCAAGAGTGAGCAACCGATTCATCCAAGCTATGCTCAATCGCTCCTGAAGAAGCGTAAGGCTAGGGTTGTGGCTTGCTTAGGTGGTATTGATAGTCCAGCTTATGCGGATAAGAATTTCGCTCAGTCGGTATTTAGACAAGCTGAGATTGATTTCAAGGATCATTTTAATATCAGTCGCTATGACTTGCTACCGAAGAAGTTTGCAGAATCACAAAAATGCTTGCCCGCATAGTTGAGAGGATGTAAAAAAATGGAAGGTATAACGCTACAATTACGATTGGACGGCGAAAGTGCTGAATTGTTCACAAATCAATTATTGGCCTTTGCCGAAAAGCAGGTCAAGGAACAGTTGGAGAATGATCGCATGCCAATCAATCAACAAGCTTTGATGAAGAAGTTCGGCTTCACTCATGGCTATATTAAGAAGTTAGAACGCAAAGGATTAAGATTTCGTAAGCAGGGGAAAGATATTATGTACGATGTCAATGATGTTTATGAAATTTTGGAATTAGAAAAAGAAGTACGAAAATTAAGAGCATAAGGAGATAAAAATGTTTGAACCACCGATTTTAGACCAGTTGATGGGTGTTGGAGCTCTGCTGATTGGATTTGCAGGAGCTTGCCGTCATATCAAATTGCAGGAACAACGCAAGGAAGAAGAAAGACGAGAAGAGCAAGAATTTGCGTCTATGATTATCCAAGGGCGTAACCATGCATACGAACGTGGTAGAGAGGACAAATGGCAAGAAATTCGCAAGAATATTCGGCGAGAGTTTAAAGGCTTCACCTACGACAACGAACCGCCTGTAGGTTTACGCCCTGAGCCATTAGCTTTGCCAGAACCTAAAAGGCACACCTTGAAGTGAGGAGGGCAGGAAATGGAAGAATTGATTGAATGGCTGTTGTGGCATGAAAGAGTGAATAAAGAAATGTTATCGTCTGATGAAGAAAAGTCTGACTTTGAAATATATTTAGAGGACGAGAATAGAAAAATATCACTCATCAAAGAATACCTAACGGACTATGAAAAACTAGCTAAGGACTATCGTGATGTAGTCTCTCAAAATCGTCTGCTCAAGCTTGAAAAACTAGAGTTAGAAGGCAGGCACATCTATGAGGATATGCGGATGAAGTACCGTGCAAACCGTAGGAAGTGGGGGGCTCGCTATGTCTGAAATCAAGTGGATAAAAATCACAACGGATATTTTCGACGATGAAAAGATGTGTCTAATTGATGCCTTACCTGATCGTGACGCCATTATTGTAATCTGGATCAAACTTATAACACTAGCAGGAAAATTGAATAGAAAAGGTGTACTAGCCATTTCTAAAAACATTATATACACCGATGAAACGCTCGCACAAACATTCCATCGTCCGTTGAATACAGTTCGTATGGCTCTTGAGGTTTTTGAAAAGTTTGGAATGGTTGAAAAAATCGATGGAGTGATAGTGTTACCCAATTGGGAGAAACATCAGAACATTGACGGCATGGAAAAAATAAAAGAGCAAAATCGAAATAGAGCCGCACGTCATCGACAAAAACAAAAATTACTTGCACAGAACAATGAAAGTAACGTTACTGATAACGTTATGAATAACGTTACAGTAACGCTTGGTAACGCAATAGATAAAGAATTAGATAAAGATAAAGAATTAGATAAAGATAAAGAGATAATTAATAATAAGGTGATGATTAGTTCCAACCTTTCTGAAAGTTTAAAAAATAGCGGAATCCATCTAACTAATAAGTCGCATCAACAGTTACTTGATTATGTGGGACTTGATGGAATGAGTTTTGATATGTTGAACCGTGCAGTCGAGAAAACCTCAGGGTCACACAAACCTAGTTTCAATTATCTAATAGCTATTCTTGAAAGTTGGAAAAAGAAAGGCTTCACATCGATCGAACAGGTAGATGAGGACGACCGTAAATATAAAGAGGGTAAGAATTATAACCGCCCAGGACAAGCAAAATCCAATGTTCCTGAATGGTCTCAACCTGACTATGTGAATACTACGAGTGAGGAGGATAAGGAAGAGCTTGAAAAACGGAAACGTGAATTACTTGAAAGACTTGAGAATGGAGGTGGCTGATGTTTATTTTAAGGCATGGGACAAGAGAGGATAAGCCCTTTCTGATGTCCGCAGTTATTGGAGTGACTGGCTTGGATATTTCGTGTTCCGAGGATAAGAAAGCCATGCGGTTTATTTCTCGGGCGGCAGCCTTACAGGTTGGAAAGGCATTGAGGGGTTCCTATGGGAACTTCTACCCTGTCGAGGTGGAGTGATGTTAAATCTTTACTTCGTCTATAACGGGCACTGCAAGTTTTTCCTTGGGAGGTTTGACAATGTCGATGATCTTATTGAGCATATGAAAGACCATCAGTGGGCATTCTCTGGTATCACCAGACCAAAATTTAAAAAATATATCGGAAAAGACGATGTACGTTTTGATTATGGTGCGGTAGATTGCTATTACTTAGCGACAAAATCAACGTGCCGCGAACCACGTTAAAAGCGAGCTAGGAATGTGTCAGTAAAGGTCATGTGACCTTGGACGAGCGGCTGCCCGTATTTAGCCAAACTCACAAAGGCAGTCGCATTTTTTGGAAAATGATATGAATGAAATCAAAGAAAAAGCCCTGGCGAAGTTGCTAGAGGAATTAAATCAACCACATGATAACTCACTTGACCGTGTTCATAACTGGATATGTGATCAGGAGGATGAGGAATTATTTAAAGGAATCTTAAAAGAGCGATACTCTCTGAAGTGTGCTTTAAGCCATGCTAAAGAAAAAGCCCGTAAATTTGCTGAAAACGGAGTTGCTTGTATCGATGATGCTACTGTCTTCAGATGGGTTAGAGAGTACTTTATCTCAAATTCACAAGTATCTAACATCCAGCAGGTGCCTGTTGAGCCCGTCAAGAAGAAAAAGGAAGACAAATCTCAGGCTTCTCCTGAAGAAAAGGTTGATGTCGCCAAAATTAGGAAAGGCGCTGGTCCAGATGATGATATCATCATGAAACCTAAAATTAAGAAAGAGAAAGGAGTAGTCGAAAAGCAAATGAGTATTTTCGATTTCTTGGATGAATGAAACATGAACAATGCAAGCGAGAAGCCGATAGACGATTGAAACCACCTGCAAACTTCTGGAGCTGGTGCTATTCGCAAATCACAACGTACAAATGGACCAATAAGGACAAGACCATAATTGCTTCAGATTTGAACCTTGGTCATTGTATTGAAAAGCGACTGACAAAGTCGTCACGGCTCACTTTTTATGACAAGACTTACTTTTTCTCTATCATTCTCAGCACTTCGAAACGTATCGAAATACAATCTTATGAATTCAGGTCGAAGTTGGTTGAAGGAAAACAATTTATCGATTGGCATTTTACAAATTTGGAGCGATTCGAAAATGACAAACATGTGAAGATTGGCCAAGATTACAACGGCCAATTTTATCCGTATCTTTTCTCTAATTTCTTTAGCGGAGGATATTATACAGGTAATAAATTCTATCCAAACAACTGGGTTGAAAAACTTAAAAAGGCATCTGAACTCAAATATTTGAAGTTCGGGAATATTTTCTACTGGGAAATTGAACGGCTTTACAAATATAAGTTTGAAATTGAATTTGCTCAGAAAATTCATGCTTACAAATTGGCTAACGAAATCATGAACCCAGGTTACACTGGATTCACCAAAAACGTAGATATGCGAACCTTGAATCGCAGATGGCTTCAGAAGAATAAACAATTTTTCAAGAATTCAAATCGTAGTTTTAATGAATTTGAGTTGAGCCGTCGATTAAAAGAACGGAACGGCCAACTAGTGTCTGGCATTGAGTCTTATCTGACTTACCACGATATCAAGCATATACCGAAAGGTATCGGGATCAATAAGTTTCAGAATTGGGTTATCAAGAATCATATTGACTTCAATGAATACCTTGACTATCTCAAGATGCTACGAGAGATGGGCATTGAGCCTGAAGGTGATGCTATGCTTGTGCCAAAGGATTTCACGGCTATGCATAATCACACAGTCGGATTGTACAATCAATTCATTGAAGAAAAGCGCAAACTGGAAGATAAGAAGAAACGCAAGCAGCTTGAAGCTGAGTTTAAACTTAGAGAAGGAATGGATAAGACAATCAATGGATACGCATTCCATGTCCCTAGAAAAGTGGCTGAGCTGATCTATGAGGGCAAGAAACTACATCATTGCGTAAGCTCATACACAGACAAGCATTTTAAAGGTAATACCTTAATAGTGTTTGTTCGCCTGTCAAATCAACCTAAAAAACCTCTTTACACACTCGAAGTAAGGCAGGGGAAGATAGCCCAATTTCGTGGCAAGTATAACCAAGATGTACCAGCTGAAGTCTGGGACATAGCCAAGGAATGGATGAAACAAACGAAATTAGTACAAAAATCAGCGTAGGAGGTGTAAAGGATGAACAGACTAAAACAATTAAGAAAAGAAAAAGGGTTGACTCAGCAGGAATTATCTGAAGCAATAGCTGCACCAGCTCGGATTATTCAACGTTGGGAAAATGGAGAAAACCAAATCAAACCGAATAGAGCAAGTCAGTTGGCAGATTATTTTGGAGTAAGCATAGGGTACTTGCTTGGCTATGAACCTGAAAGTGAGCAAGTTAGCAATTATCAAAAAATAAAAATTAGCTTCACTAATGGTGAAGAACTTAGTTTTTTAGTAAGAAACTTTACAGAAAAAGAACTTACGAAGATTACTAGTCAGTTCAACAATGGAAATTTGATGAGGATTAGAAATTTGTCTATCAACCCTAAGAATGTCAATTATTTTTATGTTGATGATTTTAAAGAAAGCGAGGAGTTTGAGAATGAACATACAGGGACTAATTGAACGCTATGAAAAATTTAAAGCTAGCAAGAAGAAATTGACCTCGGTTGATTTGGTTTTGAAAGATTTACGGTCTTTAGACGAACCAGAACCGTTGCCGTTCAAGTTAAAAGATGTCGTTCGTCGAATTAGAGGGTTTGATCCAACAACTCAAACCAGATGGCTTAAAGAACATGGAAGAGAGGTAGAGTGATGGAAGAAGTTATTATGGCTACGTTGCCTAACAAAGAATTGAACAGATTGATAAAAATTGAATTGACGGTCCAAACAATGATTGACCGTGGACTTATTGACGAAGAGCAGTTTAATGAAATTATGGATGAAGAAGAGTAAGGAGGTCGCAGATTGAAACGATTCATCGCACTCTGGATATTATTGTCTGCTGGATTAAATATTTGGCAGAGTATCCACATTAAAAAACTAGAAGCAAAGCGTCCGATTGTCGTTTATAAAGCTGACAATCAAGGAGCAGAAATCAAAGGCAGAGTTTTACAAAAGGAGAAGATTGGAGACATGTATACTATCACAGTACAAAATTACGGAGTATTCGTGGTTACTCAAACAAACTATGAATCTCTTAAAGTAGGAGATGAGGTAGTATTGTGATGGTAAAGTACAAAAAACCAACTTACATCATCATTCAGGAAGCAATGGCAGAGCGCATTAGGTTTCTGGAAGATGAACTGTATGAAAGGGCCTATAAGGATATTGAGAAACTAGAAGCTCAAAATGATTTCTTAAAAGGTCTTTGTAACAATCAACTTGAAATCATCATGGATTATGAATGGAAGCAGATGCAAGAGCAGGCTGCATTCATAAAAGCTAATACTAGGAAATGGAGAGCAAGATGAAGCTAAGATTGAAAGAACTTAGAGAGGACCTATGTATCTCTGTCAAAGATATGGCCAGAGATACAGGTGTCTCCCAAAACACAATTCATTTGTATGAACGAGGTGGATATCCGTCGATTAAGCAAATTGAAATGATTGCTAAAACATATGACGTGAATCCTGCTTGGTTAGTTGGATGGATAGATGATGAAATGATGCCTGGAGTCCAGGTCGTTGAAAAAGTGGTCTATAAAGAGAGCCCAACGGCAAGATTGCCGGATTATTTCAACAACAATAACGAAGGTAAGATTATCAAGTGGAAGCAATCACGAAGATATCGAGGGGGTAGGAATTGAAGAAATTAAGCGACGAAGACCTCAAAACATTAGACAGAGAACTTTTCAAATTTCAAAACATTCAACGGACAATAGATTTGAGAAGGCTAGAACTAGAAACTCGAAACCCAGATGCTCAGAGTGGTCCTAGTGTAGGAATAAGCAAACCTACCGAAACCATTGCAATCAGAATAGCGGATGATCCAACCTTAAAATTTCTCGAAGGGTTCAAAGCTATTATTAACAAACTCCTGATCAATCTAGTTGATGAGGATAAGGAAATCTTTAATCTTCGCTGGAGATATCCTCAACTGAGATGGGAAGAAATAGCAGAACAAAAATTCATGAGCAAAGCTACAATCTATCGACGTAGAAGGATTATCCTAGAGCAGTACGCTATTTTGAAAGGTGAGCTATAAATAAACATGAGACAAAAGACATCTTGAAGTCTCACAAAAAAAGGGTTATTATGATAGCATGAACTTCTGAAACAAAAACACACATCACACTTTAGGAGTCATCCTTAATTCTAGTCAGAAAAGTTGTCCAACAGAAGTATCGTCAAGAGTCAGCAAATGCTGGCTTTTTGTTTTGGGAAAGGAGGTAGAATATGGAATTTGTATCACCGATAAAAGATAATGACGACATTCAGGCAATGAAAGATTATCTCAGAGAGTGGAATGAGATGTATTATATGCTATTCATCACAGGTCTGAATACTGGTTTGCGAGTCGGAGATATACTTACCTTGAAAGTTAAAGATGTACAGGGATGGCACATCAAGCTGAGAGAACGGAAGACTGGCAAGCAGATAACAAGACGGATGACAAAAGAACTCAAGAAAGAAATGAGAAGATATGTCGAAGACAAACCATTTCATCATTTCTTATTCAAGAGCAGGCAAGGGAAAAATAAAGCAATCACTCGTGAGAGAGCCTATCAAATCATACATGAAGCAGCTGAAGAACTTGGCATTGATAATGTTGGCACACACACAATGCGCAAGACGTTCGGCTATAAATATTACAACAAGACAAAGGACGTAGGGACATTACAGAAAATGTTCAATCACTCATCACCTGCAATCACTCTGAGATACATAGGGATAGAGCAAGCAGAGCTTGATGATGCACTACGTAACTTTGTCATTTAATTTTTTTAGATATTACTTTCACATAATGAGTTAAGCATAAAGTGAAAAAATGAAACTCTTTAAAACCTATGATTAGTAAGGGTTTGAGATTTAGAGTGAGTTTAACAAAATATAAGATATGTGAAAGTGAGGGATAAAATTGGTATAGTTGGAGGATGAAACATTGGGATTATTTTTAGGATATCTAGTTGTCTATTTTTTAACCTTAATTTTTTTAGTCGTTATTTTTGATTGGGGGAAAAGTGATGTATTAAAGTTAGTTGAGAACGGATTGATATTTCTTTTCTTACCACTCGTATTTGTTTTTGTATTGGCCTATGATTTTATAAACAAAATAAAATGAGACAAAAGACATCTTGAAGTCTCACAAAAAAAGGTTTATTATGGTAGCATAGATTTCTTGTATGAGATGGGATAGGTCAAAGGCCTGTCCCTTTTGCATTGAGAAAGGAGGTTTGAGATGTATAACAAACCTATCAGACCATCCTTGAGATCTAAGAAGTGGGAGAAGTTCCGTGATAGGATAATGCGTAAGCATGATTATCTTTGTCAAGAAAGTTTGCGTTACGGAATTTCTGTTCAAGCAGAAATGGTTCACCATATCTTTCCTGTATCTGAATACCCTGAACTTGAATTCGTTGAATGGAATTGTTTGCCGTTGACGAATAAGAAACACAATACGTTTCATGATAGAGTGAACGATAGAGTAATCAATCAAGGATTGTATTGGCAGAAAAAAAGAAAAAAAGAATTTTTAAATTTTTTCAAAAATGAAAAATGAAAATTTTTAGTCCCCCCTCTTTTTGAAAAATCATTTTGGCCAGTAGGGTACCGGTGAAGGGAACTTTTTCCAAGTCGGGGGCCTTCAAACAAAAAGGGGGTAAAAACTAAGCGATTTTGACGAAAGGAGGTAGTTTTTGGCTAAACCAATTACAGCAAAATCGATTAAGTCAAAAGTGGTCAAGCAGATGAAAGACTTGGGCACTTATCGGAAAGAGTTCGAAATGATCATTGACATTTTTGCAGGTATGTTATACCAGTATCAGAAACTTGCTCAAGATTATGCTGACATGGGTTATCCAGTAACAGACACCTACGTCAATAAGGCTGGTGCTGAAAATGAGCGCAAAGTTCCAATCTTGACAGCGATGGAAATTTTGAGAAAAGACATCCTCAGCTACTCTAATCAGTTGATGATGAATCCTAAGTCGCTCGGTGAGGTAGTAGAACAAGAAGGTGATTCAGTTCTTACTGAGGTACTGAAGTTCAAGAACGAAATCAAGAAGAAGCGAGTGACTGGCAATGGGTAATCTTGATAAAGCGAAAGAGTATACTCGGCACGTCATTTCTCACAGAGAGGAACATTGTGAGGAGAATATTCTTGCAGCTGAACGTTTCTTGCGTGATCTTGAAAATCCTGAGTTTGAAATGGATGAGGAAATCGTTGATTTTGTTGTTCACTTCATCGAGAATACGATAGTCCATCAGCAGGGCGATGATATGTTTGCGGTGTCTATCCGTAACAAGCCATTACTCTTGCAACCCTGGCAACACTTTGTGGTTGTTAATCTATTTGGATTTTACTACAAGGGGTCAAACGAGCGCAGGTTCAAAGAAGCGCTTATCATGCTTGCTCGGAAGAATGGGAAGACCTCATTTACTGCTGCAATCGCACTTGCTTATCAAATATTAGACACGGATAGCGGTTCAAAATGCTACATCGTGGCCAACTCGGTCAAGCAAGCTATGGAAGCCTTTGGATTCTTAAAATTCAATGTAGAGCGATGGAATGACAAGAACATTCGTATCAAGGATAACAACCAGGAACACTCAATCACTGCTAATTTTGGTATTGAGGGTTCTTTCTTTATCCAGGCACTGGCCAACGATGAAAGTCGTTTGGACTCATTGAACGGTAACGTAATTATCCTAGACGAAGCTCACACGATGAGAAACAGTAAAAAGTACGGTCTTATGAAGAAAACAATGTCAGCATACCGAAACAGTATGCTTTTTGTTATCTCTACGGCTGGTGATATTCCTACTGGTTTCCTTGCTAACCGTCTTAAATACTGTCAAAAGGTCCTTAAACAATTGGTCAAGGATGATTCCTTGTTCATGTTTATCTGCAAAGCTGACCAGTCAACAGATGGAGATGTCGGTGATTACCTAGACGAGAATGTACTTAAGAAAGCCAACCCATCGTGGGGTGTGACGGTATCGCTCAAGGCTCTGAGAGAAGAAGCTGAGCAGGCTATGAATGATCCACAGACAAGAAATGAGTTTTTTAACAAGACTTTGAATGTCTTTACAAACTCAATGAACGCTTATTTCAATCCTGATGAGTTTATTGCTTCAGACAGTCGTTACGATTGGACCTTAGAGGAGCTGGCACGCTTGCCTATCCAGTGGTATGGTGGAGCAGACTTGTCAAGGTTGCACGACTTGACAGCTGCTGCTCTTTATGGTGTCTATCATGATGGTGAAAAAGATGTTGATATCTGTATCACACACGCTTTCTTTCCTCGTGTCAATGCCCAGAAGAAAGCCAATGACGATGGAATACCTCTTTTTGGTTGGCAGTCTGATGGTTGGCTAACTATGAGCAATACTCCGACCGTTCTCTATGATGATATTGTCAAATGGTTCATCAAGATGAGGGAGAAAGGATTCAAGATTGCTGCTGTCGGAATGGATAGGAAGTTTGGTCGTGAGTTCCTGACGAAGATGAAACAAGCTCGGTTCAAGATGATTGACCAACCTCAGCTTTTCTATCTGAAATCCGAGGGATTCAGACGGATTGAGTTCAAAGTTAAGAATAAAGAATTTTACTATCTTCATTCTGATGCTTATGAATATTGTGTGAGTAATGTTAGAGCGATTGAAAAGGTGGACGATGCTGTGCAATATGAAAAATTAGATGGTGACGGTGGTACTGCAAGAATTGACTTGTTCGATGCCAGCGTCTTTGCTTGTATTCAGGCTCTTGCTAATCTTGGTAAGAATCAGAATGTCATGAGCTTCTTTGATTAGAGAAAGGAGGTGAGGAAAGATGGGGCTTTTAGATAGGTTTTTGAAACGTGGTAAGAGTCGAAGTGGAACGAATGTTATCACTCGTTCAGATTTTGGGCTTTATATTGACGGTGATAGCTATGTGCCTTTGGCTCGAAATCCTGATGTGATTGCTGCGGTCAATAAGATTGCTGACATGGTATCAAATATGACCATTCATTTGATGGAGAATACCGACAAAGGCGATATCCGAATAAAAGACGGACTGGCTCGAAAGATTGATGTAAACCCATGCGACAATATGACTCGCAAAACTTGGATTTTCAAGATTGTGCGTGACCTGTTGCTATTCGGTGACGGAAACTCAGTTCTTCATGTTGAGTATGATCCTGTGAATGATTATATTTTGAACTTGAGACCATTCGCAATGAGTGAGGTCTCTTTCAAAAGTGATGATGTTGGTTATATCGTGAATTATCGTGGTATCGACTACAACCCAAGCGAAATCGTGCACTTTGTAATCAACCCAGATCCAGACAATCCATTTGTAGGGACTGGCTACAGACTTGCTCTGAGGGATATTGTTAGGAATTTAAATCTTGCAACTCAAATTAAAAAAGGTTTTATGAATGGCAAGAACGTTCCTAGCTTGATTGTTAAGGTTGATTCTTCGAATGGAGAATTGGGCACGCAAGAGGGGCGAGACAAGGTCGCTAAGAAATACTTAACAACAAGTCAGGCAGGTGAGCCGTGGATTATTCCTGATGCTTTGTTGAGTGTAGAACAGGTTAAGCCACTCAGCTTAAAAGATATCGCTATCAATGAATCTGTTGAAATTGACAAGAAAACAGTTGCTGGACTTTTGGGAGTTCCAGCTTTTATTTTAGGAGTTGGAAGTTTCGACAAAGAAGAATACAACAACTTTGTCAATACAACAGTTATGAGTATTGCTAATACAATTACTCAAACCTTAACTAGAGATTTACTAGTTTCAAACAATCGGTATTTCAAACTGAATGCTCGCTCTCTTTATTCGTATGACATTACAGAATTGTCATCAGTAGCTAAACAGATGACCCAAAATATGGCAATGCGTCGAAACGAGTGGAGAGATTGGCTTGGGATGCCACCAGATCCTGATATGGATGAGCTCCTTGCTCTTGAAAATTATCTACCGCAAGACAGACTTGGGGACCAAAAGAAACTGAAAGGGGGTGAGGAAGAGAATGAACAAACGGAATAGTTATCGTACTGCTCAGTTCAAGACACGAGAAGAAAGTGATACTGGTGATTTGATTTTGAGTGGGTACTTTATCAAGTTCGATGAAGTTACTGAATTATGGCCGGGTTACTTTGAGGTGATCAAGCGTGAAGGTGTTGAAAAAGCCATCAAAGGAGCTGACATCAGGGCATTATTTAACCATGATGATAGTTTGGTGCTTGGTCGGACTGGTAATGGAACGGTCATTTTGAGAGTTGATAAAATCGGACTTTACGGGGACATCATTATCAACAAAGATGATCCGCAAGCTGTCGGAGCCTATGCTCGTGTTCAGCGTGGCGATGTGATTGGATGTAGTTTTGGTTTCATCCCAATCAAAATCAATACGGAAGAGCAGGCAGATGGTTCGTACCTGGACACTATCTTAGAATTAGAAATCTTTGAAGTGAGTCCATGTACTTTTCCAGCCTATCCGCAAACGGAAATTGCTGCACGGCAGAAAGACTTTGAAAGTCAACAGCGTGCCAATCGTGAAGCGCTGGATAAGCGCAAAAAAGAAATTAAGGAGAAATTTAACCTATGCACAAATCATTGATTTTAGGCGCTCGTATGCGCAACAAAGCAGACAAAGTGGTAGAGCTTGAAGAATCAATCAAAGAATTGAACAAGCGCTCAGAACTTGAAGCTGCTAAATTGGAACAAGCTGGAAATGATGAAGAAGTTTCAGCAGTTGAAAAGAACCTTGAAGACATCCAAAAAGAATTGGATGAAAAGGAATCAGAAAAAGAACAACTTGAAAAAGAAATTGAAGATTTGAAAAATCAAGTTGAAGAACTGAATCGTAAGGCACCGACTTATCCAAGCAAAGAACATCGTGGAGGACAAAAATTGGAACAACGTGACGCAATCGCTAAATACATTCGTACTGGTCAAACTCGTGACATCGTAGGTTTGAAAACTACTGATTCAGGAAGCGCAGCTCTGATTCCTACTGAAGTTTTGAAACCTCATTTTGTCAATAAAACACGTAATCCACTTTTGGATCTTGTGGAACGTGTGAAAGTTAACAGTGGATCTGGTAAATATCCACTTATCAAGAAAACGGATGGTGTAATGGTTTCAACAGAGGAATTGAAATCAAATCCAGAACTTGGAAAACCAGCAATCAGCGAGATTGATTATTCAATCAAGACTTACCGTGGATATGTCCCTGTGTCACAAGAAATGATTGACGACGCTGACTATGACATCATGTCCATTGTTGAAGACGAAGTGTTTAATCAAGGTGAAAACACTGAATTGTCATTAGTTGCAGCTGTCCTCAAAAAAGCTACCCAAGTAGATGCAGCTGGATTTGATGGTATTAAAGATATCTACAATAAGAAGCTTAAATCAATTTATAAAGCAAGCATCGTTGTAACTAAGTCAATGTTTGCCGCACTTGACAAGGTGAAGGACAAAGATGGGCGCTACATGCTTCAAACCGATGTAGCTTCACCTACTGGCTATTCATTTGGTGGGAAAACAATCTACAAAGTTGATGATACAGTGTTTGGAGATGAAGGAGATATGAAATTCTTCATCGGTGATGTCACTGAGTTCGTCAAAGAGTTTGATCGTTCTCAAGTATCCGTTAAATGGGTGAACAATGACATCTACGGACAATTGCTTGGGATTTTCATCCGTTTGGATGTGAAGAAAGTAGATGAAGAAGCTGGATTCTTCGGAACATACACTGATGTTGTAGCTTAAGGAGGTAGCGTATGAGCTATAAAGTAATCCGTCCTTTCAAGGACTTGGCTGATCCTGAAAATCATGACTATGCTGTTGGCGATATCTTTCCTCGTGAGGGATATGAGCCCACAGATAGCTTTACCAATGGCCTTTTGACTGGTGCCAACACTGCTGGGTCTATCTTCCTTGAAGTTTTGGGAGAGGATGAACCTAAGAAACCAGATCCTGAAACAAAAGAAGTGAAAGAAGAGCCCGCAGTTGAGCAAGAAGAAACAGTTGATGAAACTGCTGAAGAGCCTGCTAGGGAAGTTGAGGAGTAAACATGGACGAAGGTCAGCTTTTGGAATTGCTGAAGCTTAAGTTGGGTATTTCAACCGACTTGAGAGACAAGCCGTTAAAAAAAATCATTTCAAGTGTCATCACTGAATTGACCGATAACCTCGGTATCGAGCTTGTTGGTGAGCGTGCTGACCATGAAATGTTTATCGTTGACTATGCTGCTTATCGCTATGAGGGTGGGGTGGATATGCCACGTCACCTTCAATGGCGACTGCATAATTTACAGATAGTATCAAAGAAAGAGGCCAAGAATGTGGAATCATGAAATCAAACTGATCTCTAAAAAAGTCACAGGTAAGGATAAGTTACTACAACCAATCTCTGAAGATGTTGAAGTTACTCTGTTGTGTCGTAAAAAGAAGGTCACTCGTTCTGAATTTTATCAAGCAAATCAGGCAGGTCTAAAACCGAGCTTGGTCGTTGAGATTCGAAATTTTGAGTATGAGAATCAGGAGTTTGCGAAATTTGAAGGCAAGCAATATCGTATCTTGAAAACCTATCCTATCGATTCTGAAATTTTAGAGTTGACTTTGTCAGAGGTCTTGAAATGAGTAATGACCTTGCTGATTTGATAGCGAAAGAGCTTGCTGCTTACTCTGATGAGGTTACTGAAGAAGTGGATAAGATTGCAGAGCAGGTGGCTGATGAGACTGTGGATGAGTTGAAAGAGACAAGTCCGAAACGATACGGAAAGTATCGTAGAAGTTGGAAAAAGAAGAAGTTGGCCAACGGCTCTTTTGTTGTGTTCAACGCAGTTGCAAGTCTTACTCACATACTTGAGAATGGGCACCTTTCAAGAAATGGTGGTCGTGTCGCTGGTATCGTCCACATCAAGCCAGCTGAAGAAAAAGCGATTCAAAACTTTGAAAAGCGAATCAAGGAGATTGGGAAATGAAGCTATCAGACTTTGCTGCTATTTTGGAACAGGCAAACTTGCCTGTCACTTATCGAGCGTTTAAAACTGGGAACGCTCCTGACCTACCTTACCTGGTCTATTATGAATCAAGTCCAGTTATCAATGCAGCTGACAACACGGTTAATCATCAGATTAAGAGCGTGACAGTTGAGCTGGCTTTTGAGAATAAGGATGAAGATTTGGAAGAACGTCTGGAAGAGCTGTGGACAACCCACGAGCTATTTTTCGATGTTCAAGAAGAAATATTTATCAAGACTGAAAGACTCTATGTCAAGTCTTATACAGTCTATCTATACTAAGGAGGAATGACATGACTCAAGAAAATAAAGTAACCTTTGGTTTAAAAAATGTTCACGTTGCGCCAATTAAATCAATCGGTGCAGATGGAGTGATTGCTTACGATGAAATTTTCCGTTTTCCTGGTGCAATGGAATTAACATTGGATCCAAAGGGTGAATCAACACCAATCAAAGCAGACGATATCGATTATCACTTCATGAACTCAAACGAAGGGTATGAAGGGAAATTCAAAATCTCTCACATTATTGAAATGTTTGCGACTAAGATTTTGGGTGAAATCAAAGATGCTCAGACGGGTGTTTTGACTGAAAAAGCTGATGCAGAATTCACATCATTTGCCTTGATGTTTGAATTTTCAGGGGACAAGAACAAAACACGTCATGTTCTTTACTATTGTTCAGCGAGCCGTCCAGGAAATGGCTCAAAAACCAAGAACGGTACAAACGTCAATGAGCGTGAACTTGGCTTTAAAGCAAGTCCTCGTCCTCTTGATTCAGTTGTTAAACGTTCTATCACATCAGCTGATAGTAAGGAAATCTATGACAACTGGTTCAAGAAAGTGTATGAACCTACTGCAGTGACAGGTTAAGGAGAAAATCTATGCGCAAAATCGTTTTGGTTGGTGATCAGGAGTATGAGTTGTGGACCAATGGCTATACTCCCATTGCCTACAAGCAACAATTTGGGAAAGATTATTTTCAAGATTTGTTCTCAATGTTGAAAAATCAATCATTCATGAATGAATTGAACAAACTGGAAACTGACAAGGAGCTGACAGCAACTGATATGGACGTTTCGATGTTGTCAGATTTTGATATGACCTTTTTCAACCGTCTTTTTTGGACCTTTGCTAAATCTGCAAATCCTCACATCAAGCCTTATGAACAATTCTTCATGGAAATGGAAGTCTTTCCGATTCAGGAAGTTGGTCCTGTGCTGATGGAAATGCTGGATGCGAGCATGACGACAAAAAAGCACCAGATGAATCAGAATCAGCTAGCGAGGAAATCTTCACAGTAGAGTCTTATCTGTCCTGTTGTAAAGAAACTGGTCTGTCTATCGATGATCTAAAGCACATCTCAATCGGAATGGCTCTGGATTATCAGACGGATTATGTGAATTTACGGAGTGAGGATAAGGGTGGCGAACGGAAAGCCACGCAAGCTGATTTTGACAGCTTTTAAAGAAAAATGAGTGCTGAGAGAGCGATTCTGAGACCAAGTTCGTTGGTCTGACTGCATTATCAGTGGTAGAAATTCTCTCAGCGCTTTTCTATTTTTTATGAAAGGAGGAAATATGGCAGGAAATATCAAAGGTATCAAAATTGAAATCGATGGCGACACGCAACCCTTACAAAAGGCGCTGAAAAATGTCAATAAAGCTGCTACTGATGCAAGCCAGGAGTTGAGACAGATTGACAAGGCCTTGAAGTTTGATACAGGGAACGTAACACTCCTGACTCAGAAGCAAGAAGTTTTGCAAAAGCAAGTTGCGACGACCAAGGAGAAACTTGAAACCTTGAGACAAGCTCAGTCTCAGGTGGAACAGCAATTCAAAAATGGTGATATTGGAGCTGATCAGTATCGTGCTTTTCAACGTGAAGTCGAAGTTACTCAAAACGTCCTAAAAGGATATGAGGGTAAGCTGGCTAGTGTCAATCAAGCTCTTGAAAGCAACGGGAATGCAACTAAAAGCAACCAAACGCAACTGAAAGAATTGCAAAACGAGCAAGAACAACTTGCTAGTGAGTCTGAAAAAGTTGTCAGCTCATTCAAATTGCAAGAAAGTCAGCTAGGTGCTAATGCAAGTGAAGCAGATAAATTGGTACTTGCTGAAAAAAAGATTGGGGCACAATCCGATATTGTTGCTCGACAGATTGAAAATCTAGAAAAGCAACTAGCTCTTACTAAGCAAGAGTATGGCGAAAACTCAGCTGAAGCCAATAAGATGGAAACACAGTTGAACCAAGCTAAAACAGCTTACTCAAACCTCTCTCAAGAGATGAATAATCTTGGGAGTGCTGGGAAACAAGCTAGCAGTTCGCTTAGTGAGACAAATAATCTCTTAAAAGCTGAATTACTTAATCAATTTTCTGAAAAACTATCAGACATCAGTCAAAAGTTGGTTGATTTCGGAAAGAGTGCTCTTGAAGCCTTTCGTCAAGTAGACGAAGGGATGGACATCATTGTTACTAAAACAGGCGCTGGAGGAGAAGCTCTGCAAGGTATGCAGGATGTTGCAAACGAAATCGCTACATCGTTACCAACAGATTTCTCAACAGTAGGGAATGCGGTTGGAGAAGTTAACACTCAATTTCAACTTACAGGCGAAGCACTCAAGGGTGCCTCAGAGGATATTATCAAATTCTCGGAAATTAACGGTTCCGATGTCACAAATTCGACTATTCAGTCGAAACAGGCTTTAGAAGCATACGGAATGACTGTTGGTGATTTATCAAAAGTCTTAGATTCAACTACGTTCGTCGCCCAGGCTACGGGTGTTTCCGTTGATGACTTGATGAAGAAAGCAACAGATGGCGCTCCTCAAATCAAATTGTTGGGACTTAGTTTTGAAGAAGCTGTCACACTTGTTGGTCAATTAGAGCAACATGGTGTAGATTCATCTGCTGCTTTATCAGGATTGACGAAAGCGGCAGGAGTGTATGCTAAACAAGGTAAAAGCATGAACGAAGGCCTCAAACAAACAATAGACTCCATCAAAAACAGCAAGAGTGAGACAGAAGCTTTAAGCATTGCGATGGAGATCTTTGGGGCTAAAAAAGCGCCACAAATGGTTGATGCTATCAAACGTGGAGCGTTAAGTTTTGAAGATTTAGGGAAAACAGCCCAAGAATCTGCTGGTTTAGTTTCAAACACATACGAAGCCACCTTGGACCCAATAGATAAATTCCAGACGGCTCAAAATTCAGTTACTTTGGCCATGTCAGAGTTGGGTGCTGCAATTGCTGAAGTACTGGCGCCAGTATTTGAAATACTGGGGAATATTGTCAAGCAAGTAGCTGAATGGTTCAGCGGATTACCTGGTCCGATTAAAGAATTTGTTGTCATTCTAGGGACAGTTGTTACTGTTGTTGGTATCTTAGCCCCAATATTCCTAACTTTACAAGCAGCTGCAACAGCTCTTGAACTTTCAATAGGAGGCATGATTGCCGCCGCCTTACCAATCATAGGGACAGCCGCTGCAATAGCGGCCGCAGTTGCAGCGGTCGTTGTCATTTTAAAATACTTATGGGAAACGAATGAAGGATTCCGCAACGCTGTAACAGCTGTGTGGGAGGCTATTTCATCTGTCATCAATACTGTTGTAGGTGAGATTTCAAATTTCATCATGAGTACTTTTGGAACGGTTGTAACTTGGTGGACTGAAAACCAAGAGCTAATCCGTTCTATTACGGACGCAATCTGGACTGGCATTTCCGCTATCATCAGTGCTGCTATGACGGTTTTAGGTCCTCTTATAGAGGGAGGATGGAACACCATTCAGATTATTACTTCTACAGTTTGGGAAGTGATTAAAACGGTAGTCGAAACAGCTATCAACGTTGTTTTGGGTATAATCAAGGCAGTGATGCAGATCCTTACTGGTGACTGGTCGGGCGCTTGGGAAACCATCAAGAGCGTCGGAGAAACAATATGGAATGAGATTGCAAGTGTCATTGGGACTATCTTTAATGGCATAGCGCAGGTATTGTCTAACATCTGGAACACCATCTCAACGGTTGCTTCAACTGTTTGGAACGGCATCCAGTCCACTCTTTCAGGAATATTTGATGGTATTTCAAGCTCAGTTTCAAGTGTCTTTAACGGCATAAGAGATACGATTAGCAATATCTGGAATAGTATTCAATCAACCGCAAGCAGTGTCTGGAATGGCATTAAAGACACAATCGGCAATGCTATTAACGGGGCTAAGGATTTAGTTGGTAGTGCAATTGAAGCTATTAAGGGATTCTTTAACTTTGAATTTAGATGGCCTCACATCCCTCTACCACACTTTAGTATTTCAGGCTCTCTTAACCCAGTTGACTGGTTGAGTAACGGGTTGCCAAGCATTGGCGTAGAGTGGTATGCCAAGGGTGGTATCTTGACCAAGCCGACTGTTTTTGGTTCAAACGGAAATAGCCTTATGGTTGGTGGTGAAGCTGGGAACGAAGCAGTACTGCCGCTTAATGATAAAACGCTTGGCGCTATCGGTCGAGGCATTGCTCAGACAATGGGTGGAACTTCACCGACCATCAACATTACTATTAGTGGGAATACTATCAGAGAAGAAGCTGACATTATTCGGATTGCTGATGAGGTGGCGCAGAGGATTGCTGACGAATTGCAACGCAAGACACAATTGAAAGGAGGGTTTGCATGATCAAACATAATGAATTGGTGATTGATGGTGTGAGAACATCGTCTTTTCCTTTTAAAGTCATTGTCCATGATTCTCCCTCAATCGCTCTGGGAGAGAGCAAGACAGCTCTTTTGGAGCATGGTGGTATCAGTGGAGCAATCGTTCAAACGAACAAACATAGGGAATTGGTCAAGAAAACCTATACGATTTACTTGGTCAAACCTACTGAAGAACAGATGAACCAATTTATGAGTCTGTTTATTCGTGAAAAGTTCTGGCTAGAGAGTGAGCGAGTCAAAACAACTCGTCTTTGGTGCTATAAGGTCAATGTGAGCGACCTTGAGGAAGTGCAACCTGGTCTTTACATGACCAAAGCAACCTTCACTTGTCACCCTACCAAACACTTCAAAGTCACTGATACACAGAGATTGACAAGAAGTGGGACTTTGACCGTTCAAGGTTCTGCTCTTGCATTTCCTAAAATCACAATCGTTGGTCAGAGTGCTTCTGAGACTTCATTTACAATCGCTGGTCAGGTCATTAGGCTTGAAAGGCTTGCTGAGTCACTTGTGATGATCAATAATCCTGACAATCCAAGTTTTAAAACGACAACAGGGAAGCCAGTGAAATGGTCAGGGGATTTTATCACAGTTGATCCAGCGAAAGTGAAGAATGTTGGGGTTGTTCTAGGTCAAGGTATTCAATCGCTTGAGATTGAGACGGTTTGGGGGTGGGCATAATGTTATATTTGCTTGAAAGTGATACTCGTAACGTTAAATGGAACGGTATTCCACTGCATGAAGCGACCTCAGCTATCATCAAAGAGCAAATGAACGGGGATTTTACCCTCACTCTTCGCTACCCTATTACTGACTCTGAGATTTATCAACTATTCCGTGAAGATATGTTGATAAAGGCTCCAGCTCCTGTGATTGGCCCTCAGTTGTTCCGTATCAAGAAGCCAGTAGAGAATGATGATCATTTAGAAATCACTGCTTACCACATCACTGATGACGTCATGCAGCGGTCTATCAATCCTCTGTCTGTCAACAAGCAGAGTTGTTGGCAGGCTCTTTCTCAATTGGTACAAGTCGCTAAGTCTCCTATCAATGATTTTTCATTTACAAGTGACATCACGGACAGGAGAACCATCAACACAAAAGAAGTAGAAACACTCTACAGCGTGTTGATGGATGGCGCTCATTCAATTGTTGGGACATGGGAAGGAGAGATGGTTCGGGATAATTTCGCTATCTCAATAAAGCGAAATCGAGGAGAGGACAGAGGTGTTATCATCTCTACCCACAAAAACCTTAAATCCTATCAACGAACCAAAAACTCACAAAATGTTGTTACTCGGATCCATGCTAAGTCTACATTTAAGGCAGAGGGAGCCAAGGAAGACACAACGATTGCCATAACGGTTGATAGCCCATTGATTGGCACTTACCCTTACATCAACGAAAGAAGTTATACAAATAACAACATTCAAACCGTTGAGGAGTTGACAAAGTGGGCTAGTGCTAAATTCAGTAACGAACACATAGATAAGGCTACAGATGCCATTAAGATTGAAGCCTACGAGCTTGATGGCCAGACTGTCCATATGGGCGATATAGTCAATCTGAAAAGCTATAAGCACAATGTAGACGTTTATAAGAAAGCCATTGCTTACGAGTATGACTGTTTGGCAAACAATGGACAGGGAGCCTATCTGACCATTACCTTTGATGACAAAGTGAAATCAGGAGGGAATGGTGGCGGTGTGTCAGCAGTAGCAAACGCAATCTTGGACAAGCAAGAAACACAATTTGACATTATGCTGGAACGTGCAATCGCAAACGCTGACCGTGCGTTTGATGCTGAATTTGCCAAGCGTGAGAAAGATATTACGGACGGTATCGAACTTGCCAAGGCTAAGGCGGAAGAAGTCAAGCAAGAACTATCTGATACTATCAATCAGCGCTTCAACAGCTTTGACAACGGCCCATTACAAGAAGTCAAGCGCAGGGCTGAAGAAGCCTTGAGGAACGCTGGCGCAAGCAGCTTGCTTGCTCAGGAAGCTAAACGGATTGGGTTAGATTCTGTTGCCAAGCTTGAAGCATTCAAGGCGCAGACTACGAGCGCTCAGACAGCCCTATCGGGCGATTTGGACGCTCTGAAACGAACTATCGCTAATGATATTCGACCGAAGCAAGCGCAGACTGAAGCTGAGATTGCCAAGCAAGTTGAAGCACTTGTTCAGACAAAAAAAGAGCTGGCTGGTGTGAAGTCAGCACAAGCGACGTATGAAGAGACAACAGCTCGCAGGTTGACAGAGTTGACCAATTTGGCCATGAGATTCGTTCTCTGCATTTTTATCATTATCAAAATAACCGCTTCGGTCTGAAAGCTAGTGCAGACATTACCCCTTCAAAAGAATGGCAACGGTTCACATTCACAGGTCCAGTTATCTTCCCAAATGATGACACTCGTTACTCGAGGGGAGAAATGGCCTTATACGATTACGGTGGAAATAATAACTATTCTGTGCGTAGGATTAAACTTGAAAAAGGTACTCTAGCGACAGACTGGAGCCCGGCAATTGAAGATACTGAGGGTCAGATTTCAGCCGTCGAATCCAACTTCAGACAGCGCGCTGATGCACTTGAAGCTGGTGTGAGAAGTCTGACTGAAGGATTGAGAACTAAAGCGGATATCAGTGCACTCAACGTGACTGCTGAGAATATCAGGCAGTCTGTGAAGAGTCTTGAGACAGACACGCAGAACAAGCTGGATCAGAAATTGAGTCAGGCTGAATTTGAGGTGCGGGCTGGTTCTATCCGTCAGGAAATCCTGAACGCAACCAAGGATAAGGCAGATAAGACTCTGGTCGTGGCTGAAGCTGGGATGAGATTCGTTCTCTGCATTTTTATCATTATCAAAATAACCGCTTCGGTCTGAAAGCTAGTGCAGACATTACCCCTTCAAAAGAATGGCAACGGTTCACGTTCACAGGTCCAGTTATCTTCCCAAATGATGACCCCCGCTATGCAAGAGGCGAGATGGCCTTGTATGATTACGCTGGAAATAATAACTATTCTGTGCGTAGGATCAAATTTGAAAGAGGTACAGTTGCTACTGACTGGAGCCCAGCAATCGAAGACACTGATGGCCTCATCACTGAAGCCAAGGCTACTTTTGAGCGGACGGCTCAGGGATTGCGAACTGATTTATCAGCTATTCAGGAATATGTCAATAAAGATGGTCGCGAATAAAGAAATCGCTAGTCAAATCGCAAGCTATCGTCAATCTGTAGATGGTAAGTTCACGGATATTTCAAGTCAGATAACTACTTATAAGCAAGATTTGGGCGGTCAAATCAGCGGTCTATCAAATAGACTTACAAGCAGTGAGCAAGGAACCACTACTCAGATTTCAAATTTAAAGACTCAGGTCGCTACAAACAAGGATAATGCTGAACGACAAATGGGTAGAATATCTGATCAGGTCTCTGCAAACAAAGCAAATGCTGATAGTCAATTTGCGAATGTGACCAATCAACTAGCACGAAAAGTTGAGACTACTGACTTCCAGCGTGTAAAGGAAACCAGTCAGCTCTATGAGCGTATTCTTGGAAATTCTGAGAACGGTATCGCTGACAAGATAGCTCGTATGGCTATGACCAATCAGCTGTTCCAGGTTGAGGTGTCTAAGAATGAAGGTCTTAAAACTGTCCAAAGACAATTAGCTGGTTCGTGGGCGGTTCAAAACATCAACTCTGCTGGAGATATCATCTCAGGAATCAATCTTGGCGCTAACGGCCATAATCGATTTGACGGGAAATTGACTCATATAACTGGCGAGACCCTGATTGACAGAGCAGTCATCAAGTCAGCTATGGTTGATAAGTTGAAAACGGCCAATTTTGAATCTGGTTCCGTCACGACTACGATATTAGAAGCTGAAGCGGTCACGGCTGATAAAGTGAGATTTGACAATGCGTTTATTAGAAAAATGCTAGCAAATGAGGCTTTCATTGACCAGCTGACATCTAAACGTATCTTCTCTACTAAGGTCGAGTCAGTCGTTTCTAGTTCAACATTCCTAGAAGCTTATCAAGGCCGAATCGGTGGATTCACTATTGGGCGTTTTGACCAAGGAAGAGGTCGCTGGATTTCTGGTATCAACCAATTTTCAGTTGGTATGGGGAACGGAGAAGGAGGAAGCTACAATGGCGAAAATACCGCATTTTGGGCGAACTGGGGTTACAGTTGGGACTATCCTGGTCCCAATGCTTGGTATGTGACAACGTCAGGGAATATGTACTGTCGAAATGGAGCGGATTTCCACGGGAAAGTTGACTTTTCGAATAGATCAACAGTGAGATTTTATAGTAAGATCAACGCTCTACAAGGTATTTGGACAGGAGATGGAGAGATTAACGGTAGCGGTTCGAATCCTGGCGGCGGTCGAAACGCAGTCGTTTGGTGGAACCAAATCACGACTGGCAAGTGGAGACAACACGCTGGTATCACAACTGCTTCAGATAGAAGATTGAAAGAGAATATTGAACCAACGTCTGTCAAAGCCTTAGACAAAATCAAGGACTTGAATTTAGTAGCATTTGACTATATCAAGGATAAATCACACGAAGAAATCGGTTTGATTGCACAAGAGGTGTCGGACATCGTACCAAATGCAGTTAGTGAATACGAGGGAGAAGATTCTCATTTGACTATCAACTACGCTAAATTTATCCCTTATTTAATCAAGTCCATTCAAGAATTAAATCAAAAAATAGAAAAATGGAGAAAACAATAGCATGAATAACAACATGGACGCAGTAGTAAATCAGTTAACACTTGATTCACTGACTAAAAAACTAGCAGTCAGTGAGCAAGAATCAGCTAAGAATGAGGCTCTTTATTTGTATGCAGCAAACGAATTGCACACGATGACAGAGGTTCTAGAATATGACCCAGCTCTAAAAGAGCTATTTGAAGAAGTGAAAGGAAACATGACAAATGGCAATTAATAATTATGAACTAGCAAGCAAACCTTATACACGAGGATTTGAAGATAATATCAAGACAGTAGTTGAAATTCGTTTATCAGAAGGCAATCGTTACAGTACGAACATGCGTGAGCTTGTAGGAGATCGCACAAGTGAACCAGAAGATGTCTTGATTCAAGCGGTGCTGGATATCTTAAAAGCCGAGCTAGATCCAGGCAGCGCTATTGCCAAAACACAGGCGCAGCTTGAACAGGCTAACCAGAAGATTGCGCAAAACGAGAGTGAACAGAACAAGCTTGTAGCTCTTGCAAATAAAATCGATAAAGTAGTGCGTGTCATGGCTCAAGATTCCATCATGGGAGAGAAAGTTTCTTACGGTACGACGTACAAAGAAATGGTCGAACTCTTCCCTCTTGCTGAAGTTGGTAAAGTTTATGAACCTGGTGCAATTTTTGTGGTGGAAGATCCTGAACACGTCGAATTGAATGGCGAAGGAAAGCGTGTCTTGATTCAGACAAATCAGGTTTTTACTTACAAAGGCGAATCTATCAAGCAACTTGAAGGTGGACCATCTCAAAATGGTTTACTTGCCGTCTGGAAATGGGATGGAGCAAAAAACGACAAACAGACTCAAACATCTAACGAGTTAGAGACAAAACCTGTTCAGTAAAGGAGAATATATGAAAATCGAATTGTTTAACTTTTTTAGAAGTCTAATCCAAACAGAAGATGGCTTGGTATTGTATGCGCTAGGCTTAATTGTGATTCTAGAAATCGTAGATTTTGCATCAGGGACGTTCGCAGCAATTGCAAATCCAGAAATTGAATACAAGAGTAAGATTGGCATTAATGGCCTGATTCGAAAGATTCTAGGGGTCCTCTTGTTGATGGTATTGATTCCGATGTCTGTCTTGCTACCTGAGAAGACAGGCTTCGCATTTCTATACTCAATTTACCTCGGATATTTGCTTTTTACATTCCAGTCACTCATCGAAAATTACCGTAAGTTAAAAGGTAACGTGACCATCTTCCAACCTATCATTAGGGCATTTGAGCGCTTATCTGGTGACAAAAACGACAAGAACGAAGGAGAACAATAATGGATATTGATACAAGTAGACTAAGAACTGATTTGCCACAGGTTGGAGAGCAACCATATCGTCAGATTCATGCTCACTCAACTGGTAATCCAAACTCAACAGCTCAAAATGAAGCAGATTACCATATGCGCAGACCAGCTGAATCTGGCTTCTTCTCGCACGTTGTTGGTAATGGTCGTATAATGCAGACATGGCTTACTGACCGCGGCGCCTGGGATGTAGGTGGTGGCTGGAACGTTGAAGGATATGCGCACGTTGAATTGATTGAGAGCCATGAAACTCAAGAAGAATTTGATCGTGATTACTGGTTATACGTCGAACTTTTGAGAAATCTAGCCGATGAAGCAGGCATTCCGAAAACGCTGGACTCTGACAGCTTGGCTGGAATTAAGACACATCAGTATTGTACGTACAATCAACCACGAAATGCGAGCGACCACGTTGACCCTTATCCTTATTTGGCCAAATGGGGCATTAGTCGTGAACAATTCAAGAAGGATATCGAAGGTGGTATCTCTACTGAAGCTGGCTGGAAGTTCCTTAACCATCGCTGGTATTTCTTCAAGTCAGATGGACGTATGGCCACTGGATGGGTAAAATATCGAGAAACTTGGTATTTTATGGAAGAAAAAGATGGTTATATGCTATCTAAACAATTCATTAAATCTGGCGATGGCTGGTACTATTTGAAGGCGAACGGTGAACTTCATACAGACCCAGCCTTCAAAACCGAACCAGACGGGCTTATCACTATAGTTGATAAACCAAAAGAAGAAAAATAAAAACAGAAAGGACTTTCAAATTAGATTACACCAACCGCAGGCAATAGCTTGCGGTTTTTTGCTTGCAATAAAAAAAGCAGTGACCGAAATCACTGCTTATCAGCTATAGCAAATTCATAGAGCTTTTCTGCCGTTAGAAGCGCCATTTTGTCCATGCTTGTTTTTCCTTTTCTGAGGTCAGAAACAGTAGTCCAAGGAACTCCAGCGCCTTGCGAAATAGCAGATGTAGACATCGGACTGTCTAATAATTCTTGAATAATTTTTCTCATACTTATTTGTCCTTTTTATTCTTTAGATAAATATATACATTGACTGCAATTATAAAAATAGCTATTGCACTAACCATTGCTTTTCCTCTTTTCATTTGATAAAATAGAGGTGTGAGGGGCTTTCGCCCCCACCTCTTAGCGTTTACCTTTTTCTTTTGCGGGAGTTGGGTTTACGCTTTTTGTTTTGCCTTGCGACTGTTATTGCAGTCACCAGACTTGCTATAGCGGTTACCGTTTCAGGGATATTATCTATCGCCTTTTCAAGTAACCTAAGCCAATCTTCTTTGTTCAACTTCCTCACCTCCTTTCCTTATCTTGATTATATTATATCACGGTATACCGAGAAAGTCAAGCGTTTTGATAAAGTTTTTTTAAATTTTTTCAAAAAAAATAGACCTTGTCCAGAGGTCGGGGAGTTGGAGGGGACACCCTCCAATGTAAACTATTGGAACTAAATTGCAGCCTTCTCAACTATACGGGCAAAGGTGAGTATGAAAATGAATACGAAGATGAATACGATTTAAAAAAATGACGAAAATTAACGGAAATGATTTTAAATAAAAATAAGCAAAAACTAAACTATTGATAAGCAACAGAAAGCATTGGTAAACATTTGTCACTTATACCATAGTTCGTGACAGTTCCAGCTTTTTTTGATAAAATCATACAGTATGCCCTTGGGCACAAAGTATGAACTGGGACTGTTTTTCCCAGCTTCGGAGGTAGAAAATGTCAGATTCACCAATCAAATATCGTTTGATTAAGAAAGAAAAACACACAGGAGCTCGTCTGGGAGAAATCATCACACCCCACGGCACCTTCCCGACACCTATGTTTATGCCAGTTGGGACACAAGCCACTGTTAAAACACAGTCACCTGAAGAATTGAAGGAGATGGGTTCGGGAATTATCCTGTCAAACACCTATCATCTCTGGCTGCGTCCTGGAGATGAACTCATTGCACGCGCAGGAGGTCTCCACAAGTTCATGAATTGGGATCAGCCAATCTTGACGGATAGTGGTGGTTTCCAGGTTTATTCTCTAGCTGATAGCCGTAATATCACAGAAGAAGGCGTAACTTTTAAAAATCATCTCAATGGTTCCAAGATGTTCCTATCACCAGAAAAGGCCATCTCTATTCAGAACAATCTGGGCTCAGACATTATGATGTCCTTTGACGAATGTCCCCAGTTTTATCAACCTTATGACTACGTTAAGAAATCAATCGAGCGTACCAGCCGTTGGGCTGAGCGTGGTTTGAATGCTCATCGTCGTCCGCATGACCAAGGCTTGTTTGGAATTGTGCAGGGAGCAGGATTTGAAGACTTGCGTCGCCAATCGGCTCATGACCTTGTCAGCATGGATTTCCCAGGCTACTCTATCGGTGGCTTGGCAGTGGGAGAAACCCACGAAGAGATGAATGCTGTTTTGGACTTTACAACTCAACTGCTGCCTGAAAACAAACCTCGTTATCTGATGGGTGTGGGAGCACCAGATAGCTTGATTGATGGAGTGATTCGTGGGGTGGATATGTTTGACTGTGTTTTGCCGACTCGTATCGCTCGTAATGGGACTTGTATGACCAGTCAGGGACGTTTGGTTGTAAAAAATGCTCAGTTTGCTGAGGACTTTACGCCATTGGATCCTGAGTGTGATTGCTATACATGTAAGAACTATACACGCGCCTACCTTCGTCACCTGCTCAAGGCTGATGAAACCTTCGGTATCCGCTTGACTAGCTACCACAATCTTTACTTCTTGCTTAACCTGATGAAGCAAGTGCGACAAGCCATCATGGATGACAATCTCTTGGAATTCCGTGAGTATTTTGTGGAAAAATATGGCTATAATAAGTCAGGCCGTAATTTCTAAAATGGAATTGATATAAGCTAAAAATCCTAAGTTTTCTCTTAGGATTTTTCTTCTTTTTTTGATAGAATAAAGTGTATAATGAAAGGGAGAATAAACTCGTATGCGCATTAAATGGTTTTCCTTGATTAGGATTACAGGTT
>QWCI01000452.1_pt1 | contig 30636 bp, 27 predicted proteins | sample 1972541 | NCBI WGS metagenome assembly QWCI01 (sample SAMN09866712, study PRJNA288562) | Human oral metagenome isolate term3_saliva, whole genome shotgun sequencing... | isolation source: mouth | host: Homo sapiens | place: USA: California | reverse complement strand
CCATTGCATTAAAACCAAAACGTTCTTGGATATATAATCTAACAGCATCTGTGAGCTGCGTATAATAGGATTTCTGGTCTTCAGAGCTCACCAACTGCTTGGCCTTGATTTCATCTATAGCATGCAACGCCTTACGATGAGCGGGTATACGCTTCACGATACGCACGTGGGCTATAATAGGTCTATTGCGCTTAAGACATATAAAGACATAAACGGCACCTGCACCCAACACAAGAAAGACTAAACTCAGCCAAAAGATTCCTTGCCAATCGTTCCAAGAAAAAGGATTATCTTGAACGTCTTCGGGTGGGAAAAACTTATTAGGATGCAGTGTATCAACTGGAACCGTCAAAACTTTCAAAGCTAAAGCTGCGCCTTGGTAGGACTTGCCATTCACACGAACAACCAAGGGGGGCAAAGCATAAAGCCGCTCATGAAAACTCGTTAAAGTATAAACACGCTGTTCAACAGACATACCATCAACAATCGCTGGAGATTTCTTCTCAACAGAAAGAATCTCAACTCCTGGTAGAAGTTGTCCTGGAACATGTAGCTTTGGCCATTGTAGACGTGCGCCTTGAGGAGCTGTAACTTGTAAAGAAAGATGTGCCTGCTGACCAATAAGAATTGATACAGAGTCTATCTTTTGCTCTACTTGCACGCGTTGTGCCCACACAGGCACTGTTAACAGAGCTACAATAGCAGCCAGCAACAATTTAACTATCTTCATTATATCCGTTTCTTAAAAAGTAAGAGCAACGCCTTTGTGAAATTTTCATTTGTTGCTACTGAAGTCCAATCAACTTTGCTTTTTGCAAAAGTGCGATTCAAAAGATCTTCTCGCTCTATCCAATAACGTGCATGTGCCTGCCGCAATTTAGCCGAGCTTGTATCAATAATCATTTCATGCCCCGTTTCGGCATCGCGCACTTTCATTAAGCCAATGTCAGGAAGCGACTTTGCTCGTGGATCGTAGACTTGAATAGCAACAACATCATGCTTTGAGTTGGCTATCTGTATGGGTTTACTAAAATCAGAACGCGAATAGAAGTCACTCAACAAAAAGGCTGTGCATCTGCGTTTCATCACCTGAGTAAGATAGGATACTGCCATGCCAATATCGGTTCGTATACCTGCAGGTCTGAAATTAAGCAATTCATGAATAATATAAAGAATGTGCTTGCGACCCTTCTTGGGCGGAATATACTTTTCAATTCTATCGGTGAAAAGGATTACGCCAATCTTATCATTGTTTTGAATGGCGCTGAAAGCCAAGGTTGACGCTATCTCGGTTACCAAATCGCGTTTGGTTTGTTGCACACTACCAAAGTCTAAAGAGCCACTCAAATCGACAAGCAACATCACAGTCAGTTCACGCTCTTCTTCGTAGACTTTTACGTAAGGACGATGAAAACGGGCCGTAACGTTCCAATCAATATCGCGCACATCGTCGCCATATTGATACTCGCGCACTTCGCTAAAGGCCATACCACGCCCTTTAAAGGCCGAATGATATTGCCCAGCAAAGATGTTTTGACTCAAGCCACGTGTCTTGATTTCAATCTTTCTTACCTTCTTTATTATCTCTGATGCTTCCATTAAGGCACCTCTACCTTATTAATAATTTTTGAAACAATCTCCTCTGAAGAGATGTTGCTGGCCTCTGCTTCATAAGAAAGACCTATGCGATGGCGCATGACATCATGTGCAACTGCGCGCACGTCTTCGGGGATAACATAGCCACGATGCTTGATAAAGGCATAAGCACGACTGGCCTTTGCTAAATTAATGCTGGCGCGTGGACTTCCGCCATAGGTAATCATATCTTTCAGCTCTCCCAGTCCATAACGCTCAGGATAACGGCTGGCAAAGACGATGTCGGCAATATATTGCGCAATTTTATCGTCGATATAAACCTGATTAACGATTTCTCGCGCCTTTAAAATCTCATCGGCAGAAATCACTGCAGACACGGTTGGAAATGTGCCTGCTATGTTCTCACGAATAATGAGTTTTTCTTCCTCCAACGTGGGGTAGTCAATCACCACTTTCAACATAAAGCGATCTACCTGTGCTTCGGGCAATTGATAAGTTCCCTCCTGCTCTATAGGGTTTTGTGTAGCCAACACCAAGAAAGGTTTTGGAAGCGGGAATGTTGATTCGCCAATAGTCACTTGATGCTCTTGCATGGCCTCTAAAAGCGCGCTCTGCACCTTAGCTGGAGCACGATTAATTTCATCGGCAAGGACAAAGTGTGCAAAAACAGGTCCTTTTTTGACATGAAAACGCTCATCCTTTTGCGAATAAATCTGCGTTCCTATCACATCGGCAGGCAACAAATCGGGCGTAAATTGAATGCGACTAAAATCTGCATCTATCAGCTGAGCCAATGTTTTTATGGCTAAAGTTTTAGCCAAACCAGGCACACCTTCTAAAAGAATATGTCCATCACTAAGTAAAGAAATCAACAACGACTCCACCAAATGATTTTGTCCCACAATCACTTTGTCCATGCCTGAAACAAGGTTGGTTACAAAACCACTTTGTTGCTCAATCATAATATTGAGGGCGCGAATATCTATTACTTCTGCCATAATATGAATTTTATTGATATTTTTTATGTGTGGCAAAATTACAACAAATCACAAAGGTGAAGGACATCTACACGCCTAAATAATATTAAAAAGCCTATGAATTGAATTAATTTAAGACCTTTCATTATGAGTGGTTCCTGCATGCTAAAAAGCACACGAGATACGAGTGTTTCTCTATCATTTTTGAGAAAAGCAAGCGAGATACGAGTGTTTCTCAATCGTTTTTGAGAAAAGCAAGCGAGATACGGGTGTTTCTCAATCGTTTTTGAGAAAAGCAAGCGAGATACGAGTGTTTCTCAATCGTTTTTGAGAAAAACAAGCGAGATACGGGTGTTTCTCAACCGTTTTTGAGAAAAACACATGAGATGCCGGGGGTGTTTCGCTTGCTTTTGAGAAAAACACATGAGATGCCGGGGGTGTTTCGCTTGCTTTTGAGAAAAACCCGAGGTGTTTCGCTTGTTTTTGAGAAAAACACATGAGATGCCGGGGGTGTTTCGCTTGCTTTTGAGAAAAACACATGAGATGCCCGAGGTGTTTCGCTTGTTTTTGAGAAAAATAGGGCAAAGTACCCCTCCTTATAAAACCCTACTCATCGCAAAAGTGTTATTTTTCCCACTAACTGAAACATTTAACATGTGCGAAGAACCACATTTTATATATTTTAATTATATTTGCACCATCTTAGTTCAAATCGGGGGTCGCCCCACAACCTATTCTTAAAATTTCAGTTAAAACTATGCAAAAGAAATTGCATTTCCTATTGAGCCTGATGCTGTTGTGCGCAACGACAGTCATGGCACAAGTTACCACCTCTTCCATGAGCGGTAAGGTTACACTACAAGGTACAAACGAGGAGATTGTTGGTGCAACCATACAAGCCACTCACGAACCTTCTGGCACACGTTATGCTACCGTGACAAATGCTGATGGTCGTTTCAACATTCAGGGCATGCGCACTGGCGGTCCCTACAAGGTAACCGTCAGTTACATTGGCTATCAGTCGAAAACCTATAAAGGTATTCAACTGCAACTGGGCGAAGCCTATAACCTCAATGCCCAGCTATCTGAAGATGCTACGGTATTGGGCGAAGTAGTAGTGAGTGCAACTGCTTCAAAATTCGCAGCCGAGAAGACTGGTGCTTCGACCAACATCAACAACAGTCAGATTGTGAATCTGCCCACCGTAAACCGCAGCATCACCGATGTAACACGCCTCTCACCCTATGGCGGCAATGGAATGTCTTTTGCAGGTTCGGATGGCCGAACAGCTAACTTCACTGTGGATGGTGCAAACTTCAATAACAATTTTGGGTTAAGTTCTAAACTGCCTGGCGGTGGCAACCCAATATCTATCGACGCTATCGATGAACTACAAGTTGTCGTTTCACCATTTGATGTACGCCAAACTAACTTTATTGGTGGAGGAGTTAACGCCATCACTAAATCTGGAACAAATACTTTTAAAGGAAGTGCTTATATTTACCATCGCAACGAGAACCTGCGCGGTGACGCGGTTGACAAGCTGGCAATTGATGGCGCACGCAACACGGATAGAAGCACAACATATGGTTTCACTCTTGGCGGGCCAATCATTAAAAATAAACTTTTCTTCTTTGTAAATGGTGAAACCATTCAAACGCCAACCATCGCTAACCGCTGGAGAGCCTCTTCTGATGGTGTTGCCAATCCAAATAACTACATCTCGCGCACAACTATTGCCGACATGGAGCGCGTTTCTCAATTCGTGGCTACACATTATGGTTACGACACGGGTTCCTACACGAATTTCCCTGCCGACGAAACAAACTATAAGATTTTGGCACGCTTAGATTGGAACATCAACAACATGCACCATTTAGCGTTGCGCTATAACTACACCAAGAACCGCGGTTGGAATGCACCCAACATGTCGTCTATGGATGGTGGCCCTTCATCAGCTTTTGCACGTACATCCGACCACGCAATGGCCTTTGCAAATTCGATGTATGCCGTAGACAATCTTGTTCACTCATTCACTTTCGACTTGAATAGCCGAATTAGTGAAAAACTCTCTAATCAATTTTTGGCTACCTATTCAAAACTTGATGACCAGCGCTTCACCAATTCTTCAGAATTCCCCTTTATCGACATTTTAGACGGGACAGGTACAACCAGTAATTATATGTCACTCGGTGAAGAACTTTTCACCCACAACAATGCTGTACACAACAAGATTTGGAACATCAAAGATGATGTGACCTACTTCACTGGCAACCATAAAATCACAGCTGGCATGAAGTTCGAACATCAAATGGCCGACAACTCTTATATGCGCAACGGAACTGGCTATTATCGCTATGCCAGTGTCAACGATTTCTTAACAGGTGCTGCACCTGAAATTGTTTGCCTTACTTATGGTTACAATGGCGAAAAGAATCCCATCTCACGCGTACAATTTAATACTTTGGGAATTTATGGGCAAGATGAATGGCAAGTAAATAATAAGTTGAAACTCACTTATGGCGTACGCTTCGATGGTTTATTCTTCAATAATAATGATTTGATGCGCAACAATGCTATCTACAATCTCGACTATAACGGACGCCACATTGACACAGGAAAATGGCCCTCTTCAAGTCTTACGGTTTCTCCACGCATAGGGTTCACCTACGATGTCTTGGGCAATAAAACTCTCAAGGTACGTGGTGGCACAGGTTTCTTCTCTGGCCGACTGCCCTTGGTGTTCTTCACCAATATGCCAACCAATAGTGGAATGGTACAATATCAAGCACAACTAAATGCGCGCAATGGTAGCCGTCTCGGCTATGCGATGAGCAACTTCGCTGGAGGCTTAGTAACAGATGCCAACGGAAAAGCTACTATCGAAGCACTCTATAATAAGATTACCAATATGACAAATGCCAGTGGTAATAAGATCTTCCCATCGACAATCTCACCAGAAACGGGATCTGTTCCCTCACAAATCGCAGCTGTTTCGCCAAAATTCAAAATGCCACAAGTTTGGAAAACGTCTTTAGCTGTAGATTATCAAATTCCAGTATCGTTCCCCTTCTCCGTAACAGCTGAGGGCATTTACAATAAAACCATCAATGCAGTAAAGATTTCGGACTGGAGTGTACCTAATGTTGGTGGTTTCACCCGTTTTAATGGCGTAGACAACCGCCCAATTTATCCTGCTTCAGCGTCAACCAATCCCAGCGCTTTTGTACTCGAGAACACCAGCAAAGGTTATGGCTGGTCGCTTAACTTGTCACTCAACGCACAGCCTGCAGAATGGGTAAGCCTCATGGCAGCCTATACTCACACCGTTTCAAAAGAAATCACTGGCATGCCTGGTTCGAATGCGAAATCAGCTTTCACCTACATCCCAACGGTAGAAGGTGCGAATTACATCAAGCTCCACAATTCACAATATGTTACTCCAGATCGCTTCGTTGCTTCAGCTTCTATACACGATAAGAGTGGAAATCATTATAGCCTCATTTATGAGACTTGGCGTGGAGGCTACAATTACGGCTATATGACAACCAATGATGTTAATGGCGACGGCTATCTCTACGATGCTATTTACATTCCTACGGATGCACAGGTTGCCAATGGTGAATTCCGCTTCAGAACTAATGACGACCGCGACCGCTTCATGGATTTCGTACACGCAAACAAATCACTCAAAAATCATCAAGGCGAATATGCTGAGCCTTATAGCGTTTATACCCCATGGGTTCATCGCATTGATTTTAGCTACAAACACGATTTCAAGCTTAATTTTGGAAATACTAAGCACACCTTGCAACTAAGCTTCGACATCAAAAACCTCATGAACCTCTTCAATTCAAGTTGGGGTGTAATGAAGTATCTCAATCCTAAAATTGGACAAGAACTTAGAGTTATGAAATATGAAGGTGCAGATGCCAACGGCTATGCTACCTGGTCGACTCCAAGCTCTATCAATGGCTCAACCCAATTGTTTGTACCACAGCACACCATTGGTCAATGTTGGAATGCATCAATTGGTATCAAATATATCTTCAACTAAATGAAAAAAGAAAAATGAAAAGAATAACAAAAATTGTCACTACCCTGTGTGCAACAACTTTGCTCTTCACAGCTTGTAGCAAAGACGACTCCATCACACAGCTCGATGGTTTGCATGTATCCACATCATACGTTTCTATCGCTGAAGCGGGAGCAACCTCAAAAATAACCCTCAACACCTCAAGCGACTGGAAGATTGAAAAGGTTACTACCAAAACAAACAAAGTTGAATGGCTTACCATTTCACCTACAGAAGGCCATGCTGGACAAACAGAAATTTCATTCACTGCTCCAGCATCTCTTGATGGACGCACTGCTGAAGTGCTCATCACAGCTAATGGGGAGACCCAGCACATCAACATTGTTCAAGGTCTGCCAACTATTACGAAAGCAACTTGTGCCGGAGTACTTGCGGGTGTCGACAATAAGAGCTATCGTGTGACTGGTGTCTGCACTTCCATCAACAACACCAACTATGGCAACTTCTATCTCAACGATGGAACTGCTTCACTATATGTTTACGGAACCAAAGATGCTGGTGGAAACTATGCTTGGAAATCATTTGGTATTGAAGTGGGCGACGAGGTAACTATCGAAGGACCACGCTCCACTTATAATGGCGTGGGACAGCTCAAAGATGCTACTTTTATCAGTGTGAAGAAGTCGCTCATCAAAGTTGATGCCGTTGAGAACGACTCACTCCCTGTAACTGGAGGCACTTTCACTGCTCATTTGGTCTGCAAAGGACAAGGAGTTTCTGTCGATATCCCCAACGATGCTAAAGGCTGGCTTGCTATCAGTGGCATACAGACGACAGGTACCACTACAACTGTGCAATTCACTGCGCAACCAAACACAGGTGGTGATCGCGAGACTACCATCGAATTCCGCACCACAGAAGGTGGCAAGACCTATACATCGCAGACAAAATTAGTACAAGTAGGCGCTATCGTTGCTGCCCCTATCAATGAGTTTAAACAAGCTGCAGTGAGCACTACGCAATATCGCATCTCGGGCATTGTTACCAACGTCAAAAATGCTGCTCAAGGCAACTTCACACTCAAAGATTACTCGGGCGATGTTTTTATTTACAAAGCAAAAGATTTCCAAACTAAAGGAATTAAAGTGGGTGATATCGTTACCCTCGTGGGTGAACGTGGTGAATATAATGCTACACCACAAATGGTGAAAGCCAGCATCGAAGACCATAAAAAGGTGGAGCAAATATCGATTGCCGACTTCCGCACAAAGCCTGATAGTAAAGATACCTACTATATGATTAAAGGTAGCGTGGCACAATCCACAGAAGCTAACACCAAGTTTGACCTCACCAAATATGGCAACTTTGCACTTACCGATGCCACAGGAAACGTTTATGTGTATGGCGTTGTTAATGGCTGGGGAGGCAAGAAAGGAGAATTTGGAACACTTCATGTGGCTACTGGCGATCAGCTTACACTCATCGCATCGAAGACCTCCTATAAAGGACTCGTTGAGGCCATTGCCATCTTTTACTCGAAATAAATCATTCACCCTAACTTTATAACTCTCTCTTCATGATGGAGGCATGCTATCAAAGGCATGCCTCCTGATTTTTTTGCGCAAAGCAAACCTGGACAGGAACGGCTATAATACAATAAGGTGAACTCGCCCATCGTTTTCATCCGTTTTCATCAAAAACAAGCGAACTCGCCCATCGTTTTCATCCGTTTTCATCAAAAACAAGCGAACTCGCCCATCGTTTTCACTCGTTTTCATCAAAAACAAGCGAACTCGCCCACCGTTCTCACTCGTTTTCATCAAAAACAAGCGAAACCGACCACCGTTCTCATCTGTTTTCGCTAAAAGCAAGTGAAACCATACTCCGTTCTCATCCATTTTTGACAAAACAGACATCCCAAGGGGTTGGAATTCATAAGAAAAACAATGTGTTGCCCACGGACGAAGCATACATCCAACCCTTTTTTAAGGTATAGCATACCTCACCCCGCATTTTTTTATTATCTTTGTTCCCACAAATTCAAATACATATAAGATATTATGGTGATTGATTTCGATAAAATAACGATGCAGACCATCAATGGCTTCAAAGGTGGACAAGGAGAACTCGACATGGCTGGATTCGGTGACGAGAAGGTAAAAATCATGCGCAACGTGCTCAAGCCACAAGCTTCGGCAGGCAGACATCTACACAGCAGTAATAGCGAGATAATCTATGTACTTCAAGGTGAGCTCACAGTCACTTGCGATGGAGAAATAGAAATCGTTAGCGCGGGGCAACTGCACTACTGCCCCATGGGGCATCAACACAGTTACAAGAATCTCAGCACCGAGGATGTTGTATTCTTAGGCATAGTTCCAGAACATCATGCGTAACGTCACACATAATTCATGCAACACGGGTATTGTTATTGGTATCGACGTGGGCATAAGCACCACAAAAATTGTAGGTGTAGACGTACAAGGGACAGTACTCAATCCGTTTAGAATTAGAGCTACCGATCCCATCACATCGCTTTACGGCGCATTCGGAAAATATCTGCATGACAATGGCATTCAGCTTAACGACGTAGCACAAGTGATGCTTACTGGTGTTGGGGCTGCCTATATTGATGAAGACATTTATGGTCTACCCACAGCCAAAGCACAGGAGTTTATCGCTGATGGGTTGGGAGCACGTTATGAAAGTGGATTGGAAAAGATGATTGTTGTGAGCATGGGCACGGGTACGAGTCTTGTGAAATGCGATGGCAACGATATTCGTCATATAGGTGGAACAGGTATTGGAGGCGGCACTTTGCAGGGGTTAAGCCGCATTATGCTCAAAACCGACGATATCAAACAGGTAGCAGAATTGGCAAAGGGTGGAGATATTTCAAAAATCAATCTGCTTATCGGCGATATCAGTGCTCATCCACTTCCTGGTCTTCCCATGAGCGCCACGGCAAGCCTTTTTAGTAATGCCAAGACCAATGCATCGCGCGAGGATATCGCTATTGGGCTCATCTACATGGTGCTCCAGGCTGTAGGATCGAGCACCATCTTGAGCAGTTTAGAAAGCGGTATCAAAGATTTCGTGCTCATTGGCAACCTCACGCTGCTTCCCCAATGCCGTGAGGTTTATGATGCCATGGAACAGCTCTACGATGTACGTTTTCGCATACCAACACATAGTGAATTCTGCACTGCTATTGGTGCCGCACTGAGCTATCGCAACAATCGTTTTCCTTCATGTAAACCCTCAGTACAGATTGAGCGCAATGATTAAAAAATTTTGGTGTACCTTCGTTATAAGTATTCTTGTTGGGCTTTCTATTCAAGCACAACCCAAACACGAAGTACGTGCCGTATGGCTCACTACTATCGGTGGATTAGACTGGCCGCACAACTATGCACAGAGCGAACGATCGAGAGCAAAGCAACAAGCCGAACTTCAAGCTACACTCGATCAACTACAAGCTGCTGGTGTCAACACCATTTTGCTTCAGACGCGCATCCGAGGAACTGTGATTTATCCTTCGGACAATGAGCCTTGGGATGGTTGTCTCAGTGGTATTCCAGGCACATCACCTGGTTATGATGCCTTGCAATTTGCCATTGATGAGTGTCACAAACGTGGCATGGCAGTGCAGGCATGGCTCGTGTCGATTCCTGTAGGGAAATGGAATGGATTGGGATGCAAACGACTACGCCAACGTTATCCACAACTCATTGTGAAGATTGGCGACGAGGGTTATATGAATCCCGAAAAGCCACAAACGGCCAGCCATATTGCCAAGTTGTGCCAAGAAATCGTCAGCAAATATGATGTCGATGGCATCCACTTAGACTACATCCGCTATCCCGAGACTTGGAACATCAAGGTGCGAGCAGAACAAGGTCGCACGTTCATCACGAACATCGTCACAGCCGCATCCAACGCTGTAAAAGCAATCAAGCCATGGGTGCGCATGAGTTGTTCGCCAATTGGCAAGGCCAACGATTTGCCTCGCTATTGGAGTCATGGTTGGAATGCCTACACACGCGTATTGCAGAATGCGCAACAATGGCTCGCCGACGGACTTATGGACGAACTCTATCCCATGATGTATTTCAAAGGCAACCATTTTTATCCCTTTGCCCTCGACTGGCAAGAACAGGCGCAAGGCAAGATTGTTGTGCCAGGCTTGGGCATCTACATGATGGCACCGCAGGAGAAAAATTGGCCTTTAATCGACATCACCCGCGAGATGCTGGTGGCACGCCACATTGGAATGGGACACGCTTACTTCCGCAGCAATTTTTTTACTGACAATACCAAAGATATCTACACTATCGCTGCAGAGGATATCGATTCAACACCAGCCCTACTACCTGCGTTAACATGGTATTCACAGCAACAGCCTGCCTCCCCAACAGACGTGCACACAACGGCCACGCAAATCACATGGCAGACACAACCAAACTGCACCTATAATCTATATAGTAGCGAGCAATGGCCTGTCGACACTGAGAAGGCCGAAAACCTGATGCTCGTGCGTCACGTAAATACTCAGCTCAATATCCCTGCTGGCAACCAACGCTACTACGCCCTCACGGCAATGGATCGATATGGCAACGAGAGCCTACCCACGCAATGCAACGAAAAGAGAACTCCGCCTGCCAGCGATGCGCTGTTGTGCACAGGCAACACACTGCGCATGCCCGACAACTACGATGCAAACGAAGGACTGCTCACGCTCTCAGCCCTTGACGGCACGTTGCTTCAAACACTCAGCGTGCGCAACAATGTCATCAACATGCAAGGCATCGCCGACGGCATCTATCAGCTGCGTACCCTTAATGCAGCCGACGTGAGCCACCACATAGCCTTCGTCATCGTGAAAAGATTCTAAGCTTTTGTTTGCAGTTTCCACGAAAAAACTTACCTTTGCATACAACAAAATCGACAACAATTTTAAACAAGAAAGATATAGGGGTTGTGCCGATTCGATTGGGATACTCATCAAATAATATTGAAAACCGAGCACGTTTTGCATGCTAATGGCGGGCCACATAAAGCTTCTTTGAAGTGAAGTCTCTTGCAGACCAGTGGATTACAAAAGCGGTAAACACTCAAATAATGATTTACTCGGAGTTTCATCACATCATCGGGCAACCCCTTTTTTCTTTTTAAATCCTCAAAATAAGACAACTATGTTTAGCGGCATCATCGAAGAGATGGCTACCATTGTAGCCATAGAACAAGAAAAAGACAATATACATTTTACACTGAGCTGCTCGTTTGCGCAAGATTTAAAAATCGATCAAAGCGTGGCACACAACGGCGTCTGCTTAACAGTGGTTCGCATTAGCGGCGACACCTATACTGTAACAGCCATGAAAGAGACATTGATTCGTTCGAATTTGCAGCAACTCAACGTTGGAGACAAAGTGAACATCGAACGCTCGATGCTGATGAGCGGCCGATTAGATGGGCATATTGTGCAGGGACACGTTGATGAAACTGCCACCTGCATTGCAGTGTGCGATGCCAATGGTAGCACCTACTACACCTTTGAATATAAAGCGAATAGAGAACTCGCACAGCGTGGTTACTTCACCGTCGACAAAGGTTCGGTTACGGTAAACGGCGTCTCGCTTACGGTATGTGAACCTACAACTAACACATTCACTGTGGCCATCATTCCTTATACCAAGGAACACACAAACTTCTGTAACATGCACAAAGGCTGTTTGGTGAATATTGAGTTCGATATCCTTGGTAAATATATTGCGCGCTTGCAAAGTCTTTCTGCACAATAACAAAATACGCAAGCAAAATAAAAACCTGTTATCAACCACAACAATAACTAACGAAAGGACAATAAATCTGATGAAAACAAAATGGAAACTATGGTGCGTATTTTGCACCTCACTAGCTGTCACCCTGCCGACAGATGCCCGAATATGGTCTCTGCAAGCCTGCATCGATTATGCGTTGCAAAACAACATCAACATGCTGAAAACGCAGCTCAACGTTAAAAACGCGCACGAAAACATCAAAGAGAGTCAGGCGGCACTGCTCCCTTCGTTAGCTTTCAACACCTCGCACAACGTCTCCTACACGCCATGGCCCGAAGTGGGCAGCTATATGGTAGCCGGAAGCCGCGTGCAAACCAGCGTCGACAAGACATTCTACAACGGCAGCTATGGTGTGAGCGCCAATCTGATGCTTTGGAACGGCAACCGCAACCGCAACCAAATCAAACTCAACCAATATGCCGAGAAGCAAGCCAAACTCGACTCGGCCACCACGGCCAACGCGCTCATCGAGCAAATTGCACAACTCTATGTGCAAATTCTCTACTCAACTGAGGCCATCAAAGTTAATCAAGAGAGTCTTGCCACAAGCACCAAAAACGAAGATAGAGGGCAAGAGATGGTCAATGTGGGAAAAATGAGCAAAGCCAATTTGGCGCAGCTCACGTCGCAACGCGCGCAGGATGAATATGCCGTGGTGCAAGCCGAGAGTGCATTGAAAGACTATAAACGCCAGCTCAAACAGCTGTTGCAACTCACCAACAACGAGCCATTCGAAGTCGTCACCCCCCAAACCACCGACGACATGGCGCTGGCACTCATCCCTCAACTCAACAACGTCTATCAGCAGGCTGTGGCCCATCGTCCCGAGATTAAGAACGCCGAATTGGGCATTGAGAGTAGCAACATGATCATCAAAATAGCCAAAGCCATGCGGCAGCCCACCATTAGTTTGAATGCCGGAGCCAATGCCAACACCACTACGATGAGCCACAAAGCCTGGGGAACGCAGCTCAAAAACAACTTTGGCCTCGGCGCCGGTGTAAGCATCAGCGTGCCGCTGTTTGACAATCGCCAAACGACCACCGCCGTCAACAAAGCCCGATTGCAGCAACTCAACTATCAGCTCGAGCTCAAAGACAAGCAAACGGCGCTCTACGCAACGATAGAAAACTATTGGTTGCAGGCCAACAACAACCAAAATATGTTCAAAGCAGCGCAGGTCACCACGCAGAGCGCAAAGACAAGCTATGCCCTACTGAACGAACAATTTAGTTTGGGGCTAAAAAATATCGTGGATCTCATGACGGGCAAAGACAATCTACTCCAACATCAAACTGCTGCAATTCTATCAAGAAGGTACCCTCAAATAATCTTTTTTATGCAAAGATATATCAGCACTCTACTTACACTAATACTTTCATCCTGTAAAACGGATTAGATACACTGTGCCTACCCGGAAATGGAGGCGTAATGGATTAGATCCGCTGAAACTAATGCGTTTATCCTACTCCTTACAAAGCTTTCGTTCATGCCACAACCCTATCCGTCAGATATCCAAAATCTCTTCCGGACGTTCCACCAAGGTTGTAGCCCCCTTTGCCAACAGAAACTCCTTGTCGCGAAATCCCCAAAGCACACTGATGCAAGGCAAATGGGTGTTGCGCGCAGTGAGAATATCAACGTCGCTATCGCCCACATACACCGCTCCTTCGCGCGACACGCCCAACTGCCGCAGCGCCTCCTCCACCGTGTCGGGTGCCGGCTTTTTCCTGATTTGCTCGCGTTCGCCAATGGCCACGCTGATGGTGTCGCCAAAGAAATGTTTCACCAAAGCTTGTGTCGCCGCATAAAATTTATTGCTCACCACCGCCAGCTGCTTGCCATTGGCCTTCAGCGCCTGCAACATCGCGGGGATGCCTGCATAAGGCTGAGTGTGATCTAAATTGTGCAACAAATAATGCGCACGAAAGTCTTCATAAACCCGGTTAAACACCTCTGTGGGCGTATCGGCCGGAACAGCGCGTTCCATCAGCTTCTTCACCCCATTGCCCACAAACATTCGCACCTCCTCGTAGCTGCGTTCGGGCAAACCATGCCGCTTGAGCGCCACATTGCAACTTAAATAAAGGTCGGTGAGCGAATCTAAAAGTGTGCCATCTAAATCAAAAATATACGTTTGATAGTTCATCGTTATTCCTGTAATACTTCCTGCTTTAACGGCAAGCAAAGTTAGCAAAAAAAGGTCAATTATGTGGTGTAGATGAAAAAAAGGTGTAACTTTGCAGCCGATTTTCAAATGAAGAATATGAAAAAAGAATTGAAAAAGAAGTACCTTCTGTCCGCCTTGGTCTGCGTGGCAGTCGTCACTGGTATCATCTATTATTATTTCTTTGAAGGATTTTCCACTAAGGACAAAACGGAATATGTTTGCATCGACAGCAACGACAACATAGACTCAGTGTACAGCAAACTCAGTCCATTAGCTTCAAAACATGGCATGTGCGCCTTTAGAACCTTGGCACGCCACATGCAATATGCCGACAAAATTCGCACAGGTCGTTATGCCATTACACCCGGAGACGGTGCTTTCAGCGTGTTTCGCCACATGCGCAACGGGCAGCAAGCGCCTGTGAGTCTCACCATTCCAAGCGTGAGAACCATGGATAAATTGGCTGGCGAAATCTCAAAACGCCTTCTCATGGACAGCACTACGCTCTATCGTGCACTGACCGATGAAGCGACTTGCCAGAAATTGGGCTACGACACGGCAACGATTGCTTGCCTTTTCATCCCCAACACCTACGATGTTTATTGGAACATTCCCGTGGACAAGTTTTTGGAGAAAATGCAAAAAGAGAACAATAGATTTTGGAATCCCACGCGCTGTCAAAAGGCTTCGCAATTAGGATTGACCCACAACGAGGTGATAACCCTGGCCAGCATTGTTGATGAGGAAACGGCCAACAACAGCGAGAAACCCATGATTGCAGGCATGTACTACAACCGCCTGAAATTGCGCAATGCCGAGTATCCTAAAGGCATGCCGCTGCAAGCTGACCCCACGATAAAATTTGCTTGGAAGCGTTTTGAACTCAAACGCATCTACAACAACCTGCTCTCCATCAAGAGCCCCTACAACACCTACAAAAACCCTGGGCTCCCTCCCGGCCCTATCCGCATTCCTTCCATCGCGGGTATCGATGCTGTGCTCAATCGCATTCATCACAACTATCTCTACATGTGCGCCAAGGAGGATTTCAGCGGCACCCACAACTTCGCCGAAACCTACAAGGAACACATGGACAATGCCGCTAAATATGCAAAGGCACTCAACGAACGCGGCATAAAATAAATAACGCGCAGAGGCCTTCTCAATGTAAAAAGTCACAGCCATTAGCGCGCAAACTTGCACCATTTACCCCAAATCTCTTATAGAGCTTTGGGGTAAATGCTTTTTTATTTCCCCTCTATTTTTCGAAATAAAATGATACTATGCCCGTATTATTCTCACCTTTTCCCTAACTTTGCCGACAAAAAACTTAAAACACGGTCTATATGGCATTAAATCAAACCAACAAATTGGCCTGGATTGTCGAAACCATCTACAAAGCGAAAAGAATTTCGTTTGAAGATTTGAATGAAAAGTGGATGGAGAACGAAGACCTTAGCGCTGGGCAAGAGTTGTTAAAACGTACGTTCCATAAATGGCGCGTGAATATTCTTGATACTTTCGGGCTCAATATTGAATGTGAGAAAGGAGGTACCTATCGTTACTACATCAGCAATGCAAACGACCTTCACAATGGAAGCATTGAGGATTGGCTGCTCAAAACCTATACCGTAAGCAACACGCTTATCGGCTGTAAATCCATCAAAGATAGAATTCTTTTAGAAGAGGTTCCATCGGCTGCGAATTATTTAGAAGCCATTATGGATGCTATGAAACAAAATAGACTCATTCATATCACCTATTATAATTATTGGCAAGATAGTGAGCGCCAACATTTCGTTATGCCTCTGTGTCTGAAACTATTCCGACAGCGTTGGTATTTGGTCGGAAAGAATAAGTTCAACCACATGATTACAATCTTTTGCCTCGATCGAATTACGGATTTTCGACTGTCTTCGCAGTCATTTAACTATGCGCAAGAAGCCTTCAATCCACATACATTCTTCGATGGATGCATCGGGGTAATAGCCAATGCCGATGTTAATATAGAACATGTCGTTCTGAAAGTGTCGGCTACTCAAGCTAATTATTTACGCGATCTCCCTATACATGAGAGTCAGATGGAAAAAGAATGTCACCCTGATTATAGCATTTTTACAATGGATGTTCGTCCTACCTTCGACTTCCTGCAAGAACTTCTGTGGAATGGCGAATGCATTGAAGTAATGCAACCTCTGTGGCTCCGAAAAGAAATTGCTGAAAAAATACAGCAAATGGGAAATAAATATAAATTAGATAACTCTCCATGCAGAAAATAATCACTCATAATATAAAATTGCTTATGCAACCAGACATATCGTTAAAAAACGCGCTATCGTTTATAGACAAGTACGAGAACTTCAACCAACAAAACCAACACACCCTTCTAAGCATAGCAAATAAACTTAAAGATTTTATTGACAGGTCGCCTAATAAGCCCATTTACCTATTGAATCTTTTGGACATGCTCAATCCTATAGAAACAACGACAAGCCAAATTATTACTTCAATTCTAAATTATCAAGTAAATCATGAGTTTGTCTTGTGCCGAATGTTTATCAACGATTTCCTCGTACCAAATGGCTTTAATATGCAATGGTTCTCATCTCCATGCATCACAGCTGAAACGGATAGAATTGATATTTGCATTCAAGAGAAAGGGAAATACGCCATCATCATTGAGAATAAACTAAAAGGTGCTCGTTTTCAACGAAACCAAATTGCAAGATATATTGGGAAAATGAGGCGGGAAGGTTTTAAAGATGAACAAATATTTGTCATCATATTACCGGGGTACATTGACTCAAAGCTATTCGACCACATCAACCAATCAGTATGGCGATTACCATCTGATTGGGATAGTCCTAATCAAGAGCGAGATTGTAGATGGAAATCAGATGCCGTAAGTTGCCAATGTGATGGTGATAAAGATAGGACTTGTGAGGGCTGCGAAATAGACTTACGCCGGAAGTTTGCACCTCGTACACTAATTCTCGACAAATCATTCCCCGACTGGTTGGAGGATTGCTACCTACCTATATTAGGAAAAAGAGAACAGGTATTAGCGTCTGCGATTATACAGTTTGCAGACTACGTAAGAGGAATATACAAAAATAGAATAAATAATAAATTAAACATGGAAATAGTAGATTTTTTACGTAAGAAAGTTTTAAAAGATAAGTCCTTATCATTAGCAGAACAAGTAGAACGCATTGAGGAAAAGCAAGAAGAACTTGAAAAATTAAAGGAGGGACTCGAAAAACTCCGCCACTCGGTATATACTGATTTGATAAAGCAATGGTATGAGAATCTCAAACGCACACCGTGGGGAGAACAATTAATCTATGATACAGATTCGTTTTACATTGAATTTAATCATATACAATGCGGTTGTCGGATTGGTAGCAGACCTTACTGGGGCTTTAAGAGCGATACGCCTAACGATGATAAATTAAAAGAAATGGTTAAGACTATCATGGAGAGATGTGGAATTATAGAAGGCCAATACCGTGTTGAAAACGAATGGCTCGCATGGAATTACACAGATAAAGGCGACGAACAATGTGCACAGTTCTATCATGCTGCAAAAGAACTCGGATATTTGGAATAAAAAGATTTCTTTCATTATAGAATGGAGTTGTGCCTACCAATGGCATAGCTCCATTTTATTTTTGCACCATCACAAAAGAATAGTGTACAACAAAAATAAATTTTAAAACAATGAGTAACTTTCTTCCATCTTCAGCTTCGATCAAGCAAGTGCTATTAAAGATTTATACTTGCAAAGAGCCTTTTGAATTATACGTGGTTGACCGCAAATTCAAACGGAGGCTCGGAACATATTTTGTCGAAAAGCAAAAGATTAATATCTATGCTAAAGGCATGGATGGCCACATAATCATGGAGGTTGCCATTCATGAATATGCACACCACATTCACCACACGGAACAATATACATGGGACGTACGAAGGAAAGATCGGTCGCATGGCGAAAAGTTTTGGCGCATTTACTCTGCACTCATGGCAAAAGCCATTTACAAAGATATTTTCAAAGATGATTTGATTTGCGATATCATCACTCAATAGTATTAATTTCTACTTTTAAATTTTACTATGCCCATAATTGTCACACCCTGTATCTATCTTTGCAGTAACAAACATAAGTTAAATAAAAAAATAAAGAAAATGAAAACAATAATTGATGATGAGTTCTTACGCTGCATGATGACGGCCGAAGCTTGGAAAGAGATTTCCGAAGAAATTAGTTGGACAGAACCGCTTTTAGAGAAGTACCAAGACAAAATTGATTGGGAAGCGATTTCCGGAAATAGCGACATCTTGTGGACAATACCTATGCTGACGAAGTTTAAAAGACAAATCCATTGGGACACACTCTCAAGTGCTTTAAGTGAAAAGTGTGCCACAATGCCCCTACTAAGGGCCTTTAAACAGCAATGGGACTGGCATAAACTATCTATGAATAGTGCTATAAAGCTCACGAATGAATTCTTAGAAACATTTAAAGATTACATTGATTGGAGTGAAGTTATTGATCGCTGGGATGATGAACGCTTAAAATTTAAGCCTTTTGAATTCTATGAGCAATGGCAAACATTCATACCTATAGCAAAGTTGCAAGATTCAAGACTATGGGACTACATGGTTGCAATAGAGAAAATAAAAATCATGGAGGAGATGATACAATAGCCAAACTATGAAATTAATATAAGAATTTTTAATAGCAGCAGATAGTAAAAGAACTAAATGTTGCTATTTTTTGTTTGTAATATCATTCAGAAATAGAGAAATGGTGAAACCTAACACTGTTCTCCATTGTTTTATTAGCTATCAAACGATAGCAGGAGCGCTGAGAATAACAATCATATTAGTGAATAAAGTGTGCGTCTTTATGACGCAATACATCACACATTACAGAGAAAAACAATACACATAGATGAATAAGTCCATGGCACAGACATTGCACTTCTATAATTGTACAACTAAAAATGCCGCCCTCTTCACAGAGTTCGGCATCAATCTCAATAGGTATTAGCTTCTTTAAGGTAAAAAGATTGTATTCAGGATAACACTTGCAAAGTTAGGGCATTTTTCTATACCTAACAAATCTTTTTTTATGTTTATAAACATGTTTTTGGCTATAAATCACACTTTTTTATGCATTTCTTACATCACCAAGCACTTTCTATCAAATATAAAGCCAAAAAAAGCATGCAAATGCTTTAAAAAGATTATCGCATTTGCACGCTATTAATATAATATCAAGGGACAAGCTCTAAAAACTGTTCTTTAAAACTTATATCCCATGGTCAACAATAACTGATGTTGCTTGTTATTAACCTTTGTTGGATTTGCTATATTATCTTCTACCGAAGTGCCAGACCCATCATAGTAATTCATGAATGGATAAAAGGTGCCGTTTTGTTGACTATATTGATAAGCTAAATCAATATTGAATCGCCAAACATTCCAACCCAAACCAAAAGTAAAGCGATTGGTGTCTTTCCAATTCACATAACTCGTTGAACTAGCATAATAAGTACCCGGCGAATTAAGGCTTCCATTCTTCTCTGCCAAATCTTTAAATAAAGCACTCAGATAATTATAACCAGCACGCAGTGATAAATGGTCAGTAATCTTTGCTTCTACACCCAATTTCAACGTATGTTGTCCCCTTAGGGCATCTTCAGTATGATTATTCATGACACGATCGTTGTGGCTACTCTCATAATAGGTTCCATAATACCAATCGTATGTTCCACCATCTTTAATACGTGTTTGCATAGCATTGTAAGCTGCATATTCATAAGTAGCACCCAAAGCTATTCTATCGGCAAGTGTCGTCCCTGCACTTAAACCAAATTTCCAAGGCGTATTGACACGAAAATCATAGGACTCTCCAATACTTGGACGCAATGTTCCATCTGTCAACTCAGTGTAATTGCTGGTTGTCAAATCATACCAAACAGGCGTATGGACATAGGCACCTAAACGGAAGGGACTTTCTGCCATAGGCCGAACGATTGCACCAAACTTCACATCGAAGCCCGTTCCCGTAATTTCTCTGCTATCATTGAGCGTTAAACCTGGAATGTTATTTGCATTATGGACAAAATTCTCCGTGTATTCTGCGTAACCTTTATAGTGTACATCATGAATCCCCATCGTAAGACCTAAATAAACACGATCATTAATGTTTGCACTAAGGTTCATATCATATTCTCCAATATAACCTTTATTTTGTTGGTTGTAGAGGTAACCTGAAGCTGGGAAATAATAGTATGCGGAAGTCGTATTGTTATACAATAAATTCTTCATATAGAGATTATCTACCTGGCTATAAGTTGCATCATCCTGAGTTTGGAAAACTTGATTACGATACTTCTGATACGTTAACTTATTCTGCGAAGCATTGTTCAGCGTGTTCGCCGCATTGAGCAACTGGTCGAAGTTGCGACTCTTGTGGTAGTTAAAACCAATATTGAATGAAGCATTGGGTGTCTTATTCACATTGAAGACCACTCCAATCTGATCAAAACTCATATTAGTTTTATTGAGTGAACTAAATTTGTTCATACCCGTTTGACTCACTAAACCAAAAGAGAGGTCAACCTTCCCTTTGCGGAACAATCCTAAACCTGCAGGGTTCGTACCTATCGTAGAGAGGTCAGCACCTAATGCTTCCATTGCACCGCCCATTCCGACATAGCGGGCTGTACCATTTAAATTGTTATCTATCAATTTTGTATTCTCATAGGTTTCTTGTGCCATAGCAACAGAGCTAACAAGCGCCAAGGAAGCTACCATTAAATATATTCTTTTCATCTTTGTCTAATTTTCTTTGTTTACAAATATTTAGCGCCGATTTCCAAAGGTTCCACCTGAATGGAAACCACCACCTCCAGTGCTTCCACCTCCAAATGAACCGCCAGAGTGTACACCACTGCCAAAGGTTGAGCCGCTACCACCAAAACTACCAGAGTTGTAAGAACGCGTCGGTGCTTGATAACTACCTTGCGAAGGATAATCGTTATAAGAACGAGAAGGTATGCGTTCTGAAGCGTAGCCAGCATCACGATTATCGTAAGTTGCTCGGGAACCACCAAAAGTTGGATTAGAATTACCTACTCGAACACGTGAATTACCAAAAGTAGCAGAGCGAGAGCTCGACACTGTAGCACGAGAGCCACCAAAGGTTCCTGATGGGAAAGCAGAAGATGCACCATCATAACTATGATTGCGCGTCCCAGCAGGACGGCTATAACTTACGTAATAGCTGCCACCATAATAGGGATAGCCATAATAGAATGGGCTATAATAGCGTAGGCCATACCAGCCAGCATAGCCATAATAGGGTGCACCATAGTAGCCACCATAATAGCCATCAAACCATGGATCGAACCATGGATCATAATAACCGCCATACCAGCCCAGGCTCCAGCGCGACCCATATCCCCAATAAGGACCATAACCCCATGCGTAACGAGCATACCATGGATCGTAGAAACCATCCCAACGGCTCATGCGCTGGCTGTAACGAAAATCGTCCTCATCAAGCACTCTATCGTAGTATTTCCCTACAAAGGTAGTGTCCATATAAGTCGAGTCGGGATACACACCCCACCCCTTCTGCAATTGAATGATATCATTTCCTTTCGCATCCTTTCCGACAACTTGATAATGACTCCAATATTTTCCACGACGATTATACTCGTCAACATTGCGATTGCTACCCGAGTAGCTACGCGTATCTACTTGTTCACTGCGATCTCTCACAACCTTCTTAGGTTTGAAATAAAGATCATCGTCTTGTGCAACCATTGTAAAAGGAAGCAACCCCAAGCTAATTGATAGAAGTATAAACTTTTTCATATCCTTGTTTGTTTTAAGACTTTTCATTTTTTTCGTTAGCAAAAATACAATAACTTGCGCTGCAAATATACGGTTTTTCCCTAAGTAGGGGTAGGTTTTTCCCTAATTTTTATATATTTGCACAACAAATTAACAATGATATGAAATACTTAGAAATAGACTTTTTCATTGGCATTGATGCCGCGCTGATGGATGATGCGCGCGCCTTGTTGGCCGAAGCTGCGGGCGAAGCCGGTTGCGAATCGTTTGAAGATAGCGAGCAGGGGCTGAAGGCCTATGTGCAAGTGGATTTATGGGATGAAGCGCTATTGCAACAAGAGCTTGCAAGTTTTGCTTTCCCTGAGGCCCACATTCGTTACACCATTCGCGAGGCTGAAGATAAAGATTGGAATGCAGAGTGGGAAGCAAATGGATTTGAACCAATTGAAGTCGACGGAAAATTAGTCATTTGCGATGCGAAGAACGCGAGTATAACAACAGAAATGAAAACCAAGATGCACATTTTGATTGATGCGAAATTGGCTTTTGGAACGGGCACGCACGAAACAACACAAATGATTGTCTCCATCCTGCTACGAATGGAGTTATCAGGAAAGCGAGTGCTGGATTGTGGCTGTGGAACTGGCATCTTGGGCATCGTTGCGTCTAAATTGGGGGCAGCACATATAGTGGGTTATGATATTGACGAATGGAGCGTGAAGAATGCGCTGCACAACGCCGAGCTTAATGAGGTTAGGAACATGGAGGTTTATCATGGCAATGCGCAAGTGTTGCAATCCATCGACGGCACATTTGACGTGGTGTTAGCCAACATCAATCGCAACATCCTTTTAGGCGATTTGCCAACCTTCGCACGACTCATGCAGTCTGAAAGTATGCTCATTTTGAGTGGTTTTTACACCGAAGATGTACCCCTGCTCACAGAAAAAGCACAATCCTTGGGGTTGACAAAGACCGAACAAAGACAAAATGGGGACTGGTGCAGTTTGGTATTTAGAAAAGGATAGTGTTCGAAAAACATGATGTCTTTTCAGGCCTGCTGGAGTTCCAGCAAGCCTAAAAATCAAAAAATAGAGCTGCTGGAACTCCAGCAAGGCCAAAAATCAAAAAAATGGGGCTGCAGGAACTCCAGCAAGCCTGAAAAATCAAAAAGCAGCCCTGCTGGAACTCCAGCAAGCCTTCGCACATAGAAAGCATTACAGCACTTTGAATACAATATAAAAAAACGCACGAACTTAAAAGCTCGTGCGATTTTTTTTATGATTCTCACTTGTTGAAGACTACTCTTCAACCACGCTAAAGTCGCTCTTTGTTACACCACAAACAGGGCAAACCCAATCTTCAGGGATATCCTCGAAAGCGGTTCCTGCAGCGATACCGCTATCGGGATCGCCTGCTGCGGGGTCGTAAATGTACCCGCAAACGTCACATACATACTTTTTCATAATTGTTTTTGTTTTAAAATTAAACTTCTATTTTGTTTTCAGTGCAAAATCTTTACCATATTCTCGGCACTCAGCCAAGGCCGCCTCGTCGGGCACCCACAGCATTTTAATACCATCGTTCACCAACTCAAAGCCTGCTTCTACAAGATGTTCGCTAATCATTTTGGGGGCATCCCCACTCCATCCGTAAGAACCGAATGCGGCGGCCTTCTTATTTTTCAGTTTCAAACCACGGGTCATCTCTAAAATGCCTGCAATAGCATAAGAGAAACCATAGTTGATGGTGGGCGAGCCTACTAATACAGCTTTCGAATGGAATAACTCGGTTAGAATATCGTTTTTATCTTCTTTGGCTGCGTTAAAGAGCTTCACGGTCACTTCCTTATCGGTTTCGAGAATGCCCTCGGCAATGGCTTCAGCCATCTTGCGCGTAGCATTCCACATCGTGTCGTAGACCAATGTGATTTGATTTTCCTGATAGCCCTGCGACCATTCCAAATACTTGTCAATGATTTGTTGTGGATTCTTTTTCCACATCACGCCATGGCTGGGGCAAATCATCTTCAGTGGAAGATTCATGCCTATCAATTCTTTCACCTTGCGATTAGCCATGGGGCTATACATATTGATGATGTTGGCATAATATTTCTCGCCCTCCCACATCAGGTCGTCTTGCTTCACGAGGTCGTTATAGAGCGACTCGGTAGCGAAATGCTGACCAAAAACATCGTTGGAGAACAATATCTCGTCGCCCGATAGATAGGTCATCATTGTGTCGGGCCAGTGCAACATCGGTGCTTCTATGAACGTAAGTGTCTGGCGACCGAGGCTCAAGGTGTCGCCCGTTTTCACGTTTACAAAGTTCCAGTCTTGATGATAGTGCCCACGCAAAATAGCCTCCCCCTTCTTGGTACAATAGATAGGCGTTCCAGGAATTTCGCGCAATAACTCGGGCAGCGCTCCACTGTGATCCACTTCATTATGTTGCATCACAATATAATCAATCTGCTTGAGGTCGATTTCACGTTTCAGCCGTGCCACAAACTCCTTGTCAAAAGGCTGCCAAACGGTATCGAGCAGCGCCACCTTCTCATCACGCACAAGATATGCGTTGTAACTTGAACCATGCTCGGTAGAATATTCATCACCATGGAACTTAACCAATTCCCAATCGATTTTTCCTACCCACGTTACACTGTCTGTTATTTTTTTTGCCATAAACTTAATTGCTGATTACGTTATCGTGGGCAAAGATAGCAATAAAAATTGAGTTCCTTACGCATGGAATATCCTTTTTTCGCCTTTTTACGATAGACCTTATTTATGGTTATATTGATAAAATCGAATGAGCCACAAAATGATGCCTCGCGGGAGAAGGTCGCCGTTATAGCCTACAAGACGGACAAAACGCGAAAATGTCGCAATCTGCTGCGAGCAATTGAGATGCTTTGGACTTTCGAATGAGCAAATATTAAAAAGGTGTGACCAGCTAACCGAGTCACACCTTTATGCAGATTGCGCATAACATGCGCTTCCATTTATAGCATTGCAATAGAAGCACTATCTATCCATCCGTAGACCACACTGCACACACCAAAGAGCAATAGTCCTGTGGTACAGATGGCCAAAGCCAACTTGGTGCTCTTAGCACTCGTGAAGGTGGGTAAAGGTTGGTCGTTGTGCTTGATGTACATGGCCTTCACTATCAACAAATAGTAGTAAAGACTCACCACGGTGTTGACCAAAGCGATGAACACCACAAGATAGGCCAACTGACCACTCAGATTTCCGATGTTTGCCCCTTTCACAGCCGCCATGAACACAAAGAATTTGCTAAACATGCCGGCAAATGGAGGGATGCCACCCAAAGAGAACAGGGCCAACGTCATGAGGAAGGCCAAGCGCGGATTGGTTTTATACAATCCGTTATAACTTTCCATGTCGACAACGCCATTGTTGTGTTCTTCAACGCTGCTAATCACGGTGAACACCGCCATATTGGCAACCACATAAATCAACACATAGAAGCTGAGCGAGATGAAGCTCATGGCATTATTGCCCACAATGGCCAACACGATGTAGCCGGCTTGCGAGATAGAACTAAACGCCATGAAACGTTTCAAATCGCGCTGGCGGATGGCGAAAAGGTTGGCAATGGTGATGGACAGCACAATGACAATGAACAACAGATATTGCCAATATTCAACCATGGGCGCAAACACTTTCATCAAGATGGCACACAACGCAAAGGCTGCTGCGCCCTTGCTCACCACTGAGAGATAGCCCGTGATGGTGGTTGGCGCACCCTGATAGGTGTCAGCCGTCCAAAAATGGAACGGAACCAACGAAAGCTTAAAGCCCAAACCGCTGAAGAAAAACACCATACCCACAATGGTTAAGGGGCTGGTGGTGATTTTCACTGCCATATCGTCGAAATAGAGAGTGCCCACTGCTGCATAGAGTAACGAAATGCCATAGAGCATCACGCCGCTCGAGAAAGTGGCTGTGAGGATGAACTTCGCTGCAGCCTCTGCCGAATTGTGGCGATATTTGTCTAAACCAACCAAGCAGGCCATGGGCACGGATGCCATTTCCAGACCTAAGAAGAACAATAAAAAGTGGTTGGCACTAATCATCATGTTCATGCCCAAAAGGGTTGAAATAACGAGCAAATAGAACTCGCCTTCCTTGAATTGCGTGTCGGGACGGCGCATCCACTCGCGACTCTGAATAAGCACGATGAAAGCACCTAACGCCAAAATGGTTTTCATCACGCCAATAGCGGCATTGGTGCAATACATTCCACCAAAGGCTGTTGCTGTCGCCGTAGGAAAAATGTTCACCACAATGTGTACGGCCATCAACAGGCAGACCAATGGATTAAAGCATTTGCGGGGCGACACACTACTCGTTTGTCCCGCAGCAGGAAGCACCACACGAGGTGCTGTGAGGAAATCGGCAATGAAAACGATAACCAAAAGTGCCATCAAAGTCACCTCGGGTATCATATTTAAAAACTGACTATAATTGATATTCATCTTGAATGTTTCTTTATCGATTCAACTGATATTACAAAGCGGCAACCGAACCATTAAGAATGTGGTGGATAATGGGGCCTACTGCACTGCTAATGATATCGTTTGCCCACAATGGGAACATGCCTAAACCTGCAACACAGAAAATCAAGCCGCCTATGGCAAAACGCTCGTCCCAAGTAGCATCGTGAAGCTCATAAAATTTGGGATTAGCAACTTTCTGAAACAGAATCTTACCCACAACACGCAAAATATAAACGGCGGTCACAACAATCGAAGTGCAAGCAATGATGGTGCACACACGATGGAAGGTGTCGCCATTCTGAAAAGCTCCTACAAAAATGGTCATCTCGGCTACGAAACCCGAGAAACCTGGCAAACCGAGATTGGCTAAACCTGCAACAACATAGGAGACGGAAAGGAATGGAATAACTTTCATCAAACCACCCAAATAGCGCACATCACGCGTACCTGCACGGTGATAAATCATACCGATACAAGCGAAGAAAAGCGCCGTCATCAATCCATGCGATAACATCTGCAACACAGCACCCGTGATGGCTGTTTGCGTCATCATGCACAATGCAAAGAGCACCATACCACAGTGCGATACTGAAGAATAAGCATTGATATACTTCAAATCGGTTTGCACGCAAGCTGAAAGAGCACCATAGATAACAGAGCAGGTAGTCAGTATCAAGAATATCCAAGAAAGCTGTTGAGCAGCATCTGGTAACAGATACATCGCTATGCGGAAACAACCATAACCACCTAATTTCATCAATACACCCGCATGAAGCATCGAAACGGCTGTTGGCGCCGAAGCATGACCATCGGGAGACCATGTGTGGAAAGGGAATAAGGCTCCAAGCACACCAAATCCAATAAAAATTAGGGGGAAGAATACCTTTTGCACGGCAACGGGAATATTGTGCATAGCCGCAATCTCGTTGATATCCATAGTGGTAGCTCCACTGAAATAATAAATACCTAAAATACCTATAATCAACAAAGCACTACCACCCATCAACATTAAAGTGAGCTTCATTGCCGCATATTCTTTAGGGCCTGTCCCCCAAACACCTATCAATAGATACATGGGAATAAGCGCAACCTCATAAAACATGAACATTGTAAATAGGTCGGTTGAAATGAAGAAGCCAAATACACCGATACTTAGCAACACAAACCATAAGAAATATTCTTTCTTCATAGGTTCCAACTGCCACGAAGCAAAGGTGCCTGTGAAGACAATAACAGCTGACAACAATATCATTACAACCGAAATTCCATCTACACCAATACTATAAGCTATATGTAGAGGAGCAAACCAAGGCACACTATAGGTGAAAAGCATGAGATCAGTATTCCCCGCATGGCGTAACTGGATAAAAGATATAGTGAGCCATATCGCTAATCCCAACAGAGCAGAAGCGCCTACAACCATTACACCACGCACCTGATTATCGTTTTTGGACAACCACAACCCGATGAGCATCAGGATGGGAATAACAACGAATAATGTTAATATATTCATATCTTTATTTGTCTTTTTTTCTATTCATTATTCACTAATAATAGATGCATAGCAGCACTAAAGCTAATGCTATAGTGCCCGTGAGGAACCACGATGCATAAGCACGGACGTCACCACTCTGCCAAGGACGGATGGTCTCACCGGCCTCTTGTGCGCCCCATGCCATGAAGTTAAATGTGCCATCAATGACATGGCGATCAAACCAAGCTATGGGTTTCGAGAAACAACCAAACACAATCTTATGAGTGATAAATTGCCAAATATTGTCAATGTAGAAGCGATTTAAAGCTGCTTTATGCAACACGGGCATTCGCTTTGCCAACATATCGGGAACGGGATTGCGCTTAGGAAGATACATCCAAGTGGCTAAACCAATACCAATTGCTGCAGCCAAAAGACTGAACCATGCCACACTTGAGAACTCAAAGTGCTGCAAATGAATCTCCATCGATTGACCTGTTGCTGAAACAAAATGCCCGAAAGGAATCCAGCCAGCAAAGATTGAGATAATGGCAAGGAACACTAAAGGCCCCCACATCACGAATGGAACTTCGGCCGGACGCTTGCGATGTTCGGGATCTAATTCATAATAGCTTTGTCCCCAGAATATCACATAATATAAACGGAACATATAAAATGCGGTCATCCCCGAAACTAAGGTCATAAACCAACCTAAGAAAGGTGAGTATTCAAAGCATGCTGAAACAATTTCGTCTTTTGAGAAAAAACCTGCGAAAGGCCAGACACCACTAATCGCAATACAGCCAATCAAGAAACAAGCATTCGTAATGGGCATATATTTATGCAAACCACCCATATACTCTTTAAAGTTACTACCTATAATGACGATGATTGCACCAGAACATAAGAACAAGAGTGCCTTAAACATAGCATGTGTAAACAAGTGGAACATGCTGGCCATATAGCCTAAACCACCTTCATGATTGTCAATCGCATAGCAAACACCCAAGGCAACCAGCATATAAGCGATCTGCGAAATGGTTGAGAATGCTAAACCTCGCTTAATATCGCGCTGACAACAAGCAACAGCAGCTGCATAAAAAGCGGTGAATGCAGCAATATAAGCTACCCAATGTAATTGGTTGGGAGCATATTCAACCCAAATGGGGAACAAGCTGGCCACTTGGTAAACACCAGCAACAACCATTGTTGCGGCATGAATTAAAGCCGAAACAGGAGTTGGACCTTCCATCGCATCGGGCAACCAAATATGTAAAGGGAACATTGCACTCTTACCTGCACCGCCGATAAACATCAAGAACAATGCTGTTGGCAATACCCATCCAAATTGTGAAGCAACACTCGCCAACTTGGCAACCAATTCAGGATTAGCATTCAAATCATAGTTGAATGTCCCCACATAGAAGCTAAAGAATAAGATTCCGATAAGGAAGAATAAGTCAGCAAAGCGCGTTACAATAAATGCTTTCTTTGAAGCGTGGACAGCTTCATGCTTAGGATAATAAAAACCTATAAGCAGATAAGAGCATACACCAACTAACTCCCAAAACATATACATTTGAAAGATGTTTGTCGCAACAACTAAGCCCAACATGCTCATCGTGAAAAGCGACAAATAAGCGTAGAAACGCTGGAAGCCATGCTCGTATTCTTCAAACTTATATTTAGAATCGCGTTCTGCCATATAGCCAAATGAATAGATATGAACCATAAAACTAACTGTGGTTATAACTATCAACATCATCACGCTAATGGGCGTTAAACGGAAACCTATATTAAAAGTTAGCAACTCGGTAAACCTAAGCCAAGTAAAATTAAAGACTGTGACCGTTGGATATAACCCCGTCGTTGCATCGCGGCCTACAACAAAGAAATACTCATAAGCCGTATAAACCGACATTGCAAAAAGTACACCCAATACTGTCGTGCCAATAAAGCCTGCAAGGGGTTTCTTCATCTTCATTCCGAGAAGTCCTAACACGAGGAAACTCAAGAAAGGAAGGAGAAGTATTAAAAATGCATAACTATATTCCATCTCTTTAGAATTTCATGTTTTCAATACTATTTACCTGGTCACTATGGAAGTTCCGATAAACATTAATTATAATGGCTAAGGCAACGGCTG
>QWCI01000122.1_pt1 | contig 30984 bp, 41 predicted proteins | sample 1972541 | NCBI WGS metagenome assembly QWCI01 (sample SAMN09866712, study PRJNA288562) | Human oral metagenome isolate term3_saliva, whole genome shotgun sequencing... | isolation source: mouth | host: Homo sapiens | place: USA: California | reverse complement strand
TAAATTTGAAAAAGTTGCTACACCTTTGAAAAAATCAGTAAAAGAAGAAAAATAATTCTTCTTGAAAATATTTAAAACAGCTCGAAAGGGCTGTTTTAAATAATATTAAACTCTGCGACAATGGCTGTAGGGCTTGATTTTTAGGAAGGATTGGAGTAATATCAAGGTATGAAAGATATGCGGAAGATGGCTGTGTATGGTATGCTTGGGCTGGTCGTGTTGGGGCTAGTTGGGGCTTTGGTATACACTCTTGTTTTTCCGGATAAAGTGGCTAAAATAACAGGACACGACAAACTGTTGAATAAGCCGGTTGAATATACTGAACCAAAAGTGACTACAATTCCTGAGAGACCAACCGCCGACAAGATATTTGAACTTGTGAATAAAGAGCGAACCCAAAGAGGGATTGCCCCTTTAGTGCGTGTGCCTGAGATTGACAATAACGCAAGGCTCAAAGTTGAAGATATGATTAAGAATGATTACTATGCTCACAAAAACCCAAAAACCGGACGAGGGTTAATTGACCAAACTTATGTGGACAATCATTGTAAGGAGTATGGTGAGAATATCAACCAAGATGAGTATTGGACTACAAGACCTGAAGACCATCCAGCTGAGGATCATGTTAAAGAATGGATGGAAAGTACTGATGGACATCGTGAAGCTATTTTGAACCCTAGATTTAAATATGCAGGAATAGCATTAGGCTGGAGAACTGAAAACTTGTTTGTTACAGCTCTTCATTTTTGTGAACCTTTATAGACCTTAAATCATCTCCCAAATAAAAATAAGGAGAATATATGGGCTATATTGCAAACTATAACGGTTTAGATGCAAATAAGTATAACGGTAGCAACGACTTCCGTGGTTTTTTGGCGGCGAATGGCTATGAAAAATTCTTACCATATGTGGGTAATGATGGCAATGGTGATTTTCGAAAAATGGCACAAAACCCAGAATATGCAAATCAATCTCAAGCAAACTTGGGTGGGGGAATGCAAGAATTGCACGATTGGTGGAGCAAGAATAACGCTAATAGGAATAGGCAATACGCAGACCCTCGTAGTGGCGGAACCTACGACCCTCGAGCGGCAGCCGAAGCAAAAGCAAGAGCAGATGAAATTGCGAAATACCGTGAACAAGAACGGGTGGCGGCTGAAGGACTAGGTAGATTGGATCGCCAACGGGACATTTGGCGTGGTAATGTTGAAAATAACTACGCTAACCAGCTAAACGACCTTGAAAACAACTACACCCAAAGCAAGGGCGCCTATGAGATGAACAAACGAGACTCGGAAGCCCAGAACCGTGCAGTTCGTTCACAAATTATGGAAGACGCAAACAATCAAACGAACGCTTTGCGCCAAATGTTTGCAGCAGGTGGAGCAGGAGACTCAAGCGCAGCACAAATTGTTGCTCCTTGGGCAGTTGGCTTGGAAGCGAGCCGAAACGCCGGAAGCGCACAAGATGCTTTCGCCCGAGATCGCCGAAACCAAGACTTGGAGTTTGCTAGTGCAACTAATGCATACAACAAGAATAAGAAAGACTGGGAAACGAACCGCCAAGATGCGCTAAATAATGTTGATTCGCAAATTGAAAGTAGCCGAATTGACTTGAACAACCGCATTATGGATGCAAGGCAGAAACAAAAGACTGCCTCGATCGGAACAATAAAAAAGCCGCATTTCTCTGTATCAACAGAGTGCGGTATTTGATTTTTCGTAGATTGCCAAGAAATAGATAATTTCTTGGAGCCACGATCGGGGCTTGAACCCGAGACCTCATCCTTACCATGAAAGTATTGCTGCAAGCATGAGCCTTGCAGTATTTTTGTTTATATAGGAGCACCTACTGCAAGGGGTGCTCCTTTTGTCATTTCAATTGAGGCGTTGCCCATATAGCAAAGTCTCATAGAGATGAGAAAAACTCTACTAATCAATTTAAACCTTAACAATTTGGCAAAAAGTATGAATATAAGATATAAATTTTCACTTTTATTGAACGAAAACCGCAAAAATAGTAAAGATTAAAGATTGCGAGCCAATAGTTTAATGAATAGTGAAAAACTTTCATTAGCTCTGTCGGACTGATAGGTTGCCCACCTTTTACTATCGGTCTAGCTGAGCTAATGAAGAAAGATTTTTATGAAAAATATTATTAACGAAAATAATTTTGAGAAAGCTTTAGATAAGATTAAAAACACTAAAGTAAATCTCAAACAACCAAAAACAAAAAATAAGGAGACAAAAACTATGAAAAATTTGAAAAAAGTAAATTATAAGAAAATTATTGAAACTATTAAAACAATTGTTATCTATACAGCAATCGTGGCTGGTGTGGCTTTCTATCTCGGAATGAAACACGGCGAAAGCAATGCTAAAATCCAGAACGATAAAATCGCGGAAACAGTTCAAAATTTAAACGTAAAAAAGTAGCTAAAAGCGTTCCGGCGCCAAAAGTCGAAGCTGCGGTTCAACAACCAAGCCAGCGCGAAACTGTGGAGGTTTCGCCTCGCCCTCGCCCTATTATTGCGAGTTCAAAGGTTACGAATCGGTGCGAAGAGTTTCGAAATTTGGTTGAACGATATGACTGGAACGTTGAGGTTATGCTAGCAATTATGATGGCAGAAAGCAGTTGCAACCCAAACGCCCTAAACATGAATAGCAACGGTTCGAACGATTCGGGATTGTTTCAAATCAATTCGATTCACAATAAGCCAAATCGTGAAAATCCAGAGCTAAACGTGCGATATGCTTATCAGATTTACAAATCACAAGGCTTGAGTGCCTGGGTTGCTTATACGAGCGGAAGCTATTTGAAATTTATAAACTAACCAACAACTAAGGAGATAATATGAAAAAATTAATCAACGGAAGAACTGAAGAAGAGATTTTAAACGATTTCTATACGCTTGTCGCTGAAAATGAATGGTTTAGCTGGGTTGATGATCCAGAAGAAAACGGTTATCACACACAACTTAATGTAGACGAAATATTAACAGATGAATTTGAAGAATTCGCTCACGGTTATTATAACCTCGAGTCTGAAACTGAACAATACGAAAATACTCAAGATATGTATAGGAGCGCAGGATTATGAAAAAAGTAGAAAAAGTTATAACGCTTAAAGGCAATGATTACGCGAAAGTAGCGGATCGCTTAAAAATCTTTCGTGAAGAAAATCCAAATTCAAAGATTATGACCGAAGTTCGATCGACCGAAGGAAAAATCACTTTCAAAGCCTACATCTGGAAAAATAAAGATGAGTTAATCGATTTGGTAAAATCTGGTATAGATAAAGAAACGATAATGATTACAGCAGATTCAAACGGAACTGCTCAAAAAGAGATTAGAAACGGCGATAAAGATTTCGAGAAATTAGAGACTGTTGCAGTTGGTCGCGCCCTTGCTCTTCTTGGCTACTTAGCCAGTGGCGAAATCGCTTCATCCGAAGAAATGGAAGAGTTTGAAGATTTTAAAAAGCAAAAAGTCGCTGATCAATCGCAAGAACTCATCGCTAAACTCAAAGCTTCAAAAAATCTCAAAGAACTTCAAGATAATTTCGTAAAAGGAGTTAATCAATTTAAAGGTAATAATGAAGTAATCGCAGAGTTAATTAAAATTAAGGACGAATTGAAAGGTAAATTGAAATGAAAATCTTAAACCTTGAACAACGATCGGATGAATGGTTACACTTCCGTGAAGGCAAAATCTCCGGAAGTAAAGCTAAAGAGTTCGGCACACCTCGAACCGTTTTAAAATCTGAATGGCTTGAACTTGCGGAAAAGTTAAAAATCGAGATTCCTTTGAATCAGAAAGGCCAACCAAAAAACTTAACGATTCAAGAACTTAAAGATTTAATCGGTGAAGCTGAAGTTGAGAAAAAAGAATGTGAAGTTGAACTTGGCGATGCGATTTATAAGCTTATCGCTGAACGAATCGCAAAACCGATCAATGAAAATGATTATGCAGATCGTTTAAATGGTCGCAAATACTCCGCTGCACTTCGCGGTGAAATCCTTGAAGAAGAAGCACGCGAAAAAGTCGCCCAAAAACTTGGTAAAAATATTATCGAAGGTCGTGTGTGGCAGTCTGACATCAACGAAAATATTATTTGTTCACCAGATGGCGAGATTGTCAATAAAAACGGCGAAATTACCGAAGCAGTTGAAATTAAATGTTTGGACAACTGGAAACAGGTTCGTGCGTTTTATGAACAGCAACCACCTAGCGAATATAAACAGCAGATTATTCAATATTTCGCAGTTAACGAGAAACTCGAAAAACTTTATTTTGCAATGTATTCAGACTCGTTCGCTCTTGCCCCACAACTCGAACTCTTGATTTTCGAGCTTAACCGCAAGGACTTCGAAAAAGAGATCCAACGAGCAATTTATTTTGAACAATCTGCACTTGCGTTAGTTGAACAAGAAGTAGAAAAACTATTATTTTAAGAAAGGATTTTATGACTCAAGAAGAACTTAAAAGCATCACCATTACACCAGAAGAAACTAAAGAAAGCGGCTATTTCGAATTTGGTGTGCATGAAGTGAAAATCACTAAAACTAAGATTGATAAGCACGACGACAAGCCTTACGCAGAAATCTTTGTTGAAGACGATTCAGCCGAAGATCGAGCACGACTTTGGTTACATACTCCCGATACTCGCCGAATCTCAATTGATACCGTTCGCAGAATCTTAGTTCATAATCAAGAAGATGAAAATATCAAGCAAAAGATTCGTGAGAAAATTCAGCAAATTAAAAACTTGGCAGATTTTGCAGTTTTACTCGAAAAAACAGTTGGCTGCACTGCTTGGTTTAAAGTTAGCGAAGACGAAGACCGAACTTACGAAAAGGACGGCAAGGTTAAAAAGTCAATTAATCGCCGGATTTACGGATACAAACCAAAATCTGACACCTCAAAAACTCAGACTGAAGTTAAAACTGAAACTCAAGAACCCGAAACACCCGAAAACTTTGATGAACCAGTTGATTTAAGCGATATTCCATTTTAAGGGGTTGAGATGATCAAAAAAGAAGAAATTTTACACCTTAAAGTTTGCGATTACCTTCGTAAAAACTATCCCGACGTGCTATTTCGCACAGATTTCTCAAGTGGTATGAAAATGACCCCAGGCCAAGCCGCCAAGCACAAGAAATTTCAGAAAGGACGAGCTTGGCCAGATCTGTTTATCGCAGAAAGTAATAACTTCGCGAGCGGTCTATTTCTCGAAATTAAAGCTGAAGATGTTATTATCTTTAATATGAATGGCAAAGTTAGAAAGAACAAGCACTTAATTGAACAAGATAAAATGCTCAAAGAACTAAGAAAAAAAGGTTATCGCGCAAGATTCGCGACTGGATATAATCAAGCAATTTTTGAAATTCAGCAATATCTTGGCGAGCCAAAACCGAAGAAAGTCAAATTTTAATAACTAAAAATGAAAGGATAAATTATGAACCAACCTGATATTCAGCATTTGATTATGCAAGACTTGAAATTTAAAATGTCGACTTGGCGAATAATTGCAATTACCGCCCTAATACTCTTTTCGGTCATGACTGGATTGTTTATTGGTTCGGATGCTGAGCTTAAAAACGCTAAAGCTAAACTAAACGCTACAGTCAGCTGCCAAAAGTAAATTAAAATCATATTTCAGCCTTACAAGGGGCTAAACCCCGAATGTTCTAAAATGTTTTAAGGGGAGGATTAAAACTTTTTAATCGTCCCTTGTAGGGCTGAAGCCAAGACCATATTGCTGACATCAGCAATATGGTTTTAAGGAGAAAGAATAGAAAGAAATGAATAATTTCACTGTCAAATGGATAGATGAAAAAGGCGTTGAACGATCTAAAAATTATAAAACCTTGAACGACGCAACATATGCTCGCAACTGGTTACTCAAAAACGGCGCCAAACAAGTCGAAATATTTATCAATAAATAAGGAGTTAATATGAAAATTGAAATTCAAATTAAAAACAGTCAAGCTTTAATTCCCGTAGAGGTGATCCCTGCTGAATGAAAGCGGTATATAGAGGTGTAGCTTGTACTGAACTGTTTAACAAGAAAAAGAATTGGCGGCAAAAAGTCATCAAGGCTAGGTATAAAAAACAAGCAAACAGCTAGTGCTTAGCCCGCCGCCCTGTCATATGGCGTTAAACTGGACAATGAACGCTTATAAAATTTAATATGTCATAAATTCGTAATAGTGGCGAAAGAAATTTCGCCCCTTGGATCTGAACACAAGCATTAAAAAGACAATTAATAATTAATAAATTGTAGTAGTTTATAAATAGGTGTAAAACGTTTGTGCTCAGATTTGAGGGTTAAGCAGGAGCAAGCACATCAACACGATCATAGGCAATTTTCAAGTGTTTCTGCTTTACCTCAACAACATAAGGAGTTTAAAATGGCTAAAAAATATAGATTACTTAAAGATTTGCCTTTTGCAGAAGAAGGTTCAATTTTTCGAGAATGGACTGGAGAACGAAGTGAAAAAGAAGAAAAAGCTCTTGTTAATACCAATAATTTAACGACAACTTTATGGGTTGAAGATATAGAAAATTTTGATGAGTGGTTTGAAGAAGTCGGAGAACCAGAATGGGTTTATTATATAAATGAGTTTGGCGGCGATGTAAATAGCGTAAGAGTTGCTGACATTCCAGGAGTTAGAGCAAATCTAAAATCAACTGGTAATTATTTTGAAACTCGAGAAGAAGCTGAAAAATATCTTGCGTATTTGAAAGCTAAGGCAACCATTAAAAAAGACGTAAAAGAATTTAAGTTTGATTGGACAGATAGATTACAGCTCAAATACCGCGGATATTTGATACCTGGTGATGACGAATTGAAATGCACTTGGGATTGCATATTTAAGGAATCAACAATTTATTTCGAATCTTACGAAGACATCCAAGAAAGTTTCAAGAAACACCCCGAAGAATGGAAGACTTATCTGACTTATGAACAATAAAATAAGGAGCAAAAATGGAAGAACACAAGAATAACAGAAAAACTAGATTAGGTATTAAAATAGATGAATCTGGTAAAGGAAGATGGGCTTTGGGACTTAATATAGCTTATGAGGCTTTTGAGGATTATGAGGGCAATAGATCATCTGAATTATACTTGAATATTTATCTAGTAAAATATCAAATAATAATTGGTAAAATGCTTAAATAAATATAAGGAGTGGATATGAAAAATATAGATAAAGATACAATTAAACTTATAGAAGAATTATGTCAAAAGGAAGTAGAGCGAACTGGATTACCACTTGTTCTCAATAAAGATACTATATTAGGTACTGATTACACATTATTTTTTCATCAAGAAATGCAGCTTGATGTTAAAGACTTTAACAGTATTGTTTTAACTAATCAGAACGATTTAAGTTATAAGAAAGGAAAATGGATATATAAACGATCGAGCGACGAGTTCTATGGTTACCAATTAATCATAGAACAGGATGGCTATGCATTTAATTTTTATCTTGATTCAAATTGTTTGCCTGCCAAAAATGAAATTATTAAAAGGCTATCATCCGAAGAGTTTAAGAAAATATTCGATAGACAGAAGAAAAAGAAGGGTCAAATTCGTAAATTAGAAGATGATATACAAGAAATAAGATATGAAGCAGCTCTTTATTTAAAAAGTAAGAAGGAACAATAATGAAATATATAATATTTGACATCGATGGCGTTTTAGCAGATTGCTCACATCGTTTGAAATATATTCAAGGTGAAAATAAGGATTATGAAAAATTTTATTCCAAAGAAGAATTGTGGAAAGATAAGCCTATTAAAGCTGGTATGAATATAGTAGACGCACTGAATAGATTTGAGGTTATGAGAGATAACCCTCGACTAACAGAATTTTATGCCGAAGTTGTTTTTATAACTGGTAGGAATGAATCTTGTAGAAATACTACATCTGATTGGCTTTACAATAATATACTTGAAAGACCAAATGTTGTTCAGAATCTTTATATGCGACCCGAAAATGATTATCGACCAGCTCACGAAGTTAAGAAAAGTTTAATCGAAAAGCATATCGGTTTCGAAAATATTCTCTTCGCATTTGATGATGATGACCAAGTCAATGAGATGTATAAGAAACACGGTATTATGTGCTATAAACCGAATATGACTAAGGAGTAAGAAATGAAAGAATTTACAAAAAACAATAAGAAAACTATAATCAGAACTTTAATATTTATAGCCTTTGTCTTACCGTCTATTGTTCTTTCATACTTGGCACTTTTAGGAGTTAACGTGAGTAATAGCCAAGGTTCAGCTTCATTCATCTTGCTTTTTGTTGGCGGTGTAATCTTGATAATATCTAAGCTATCAGAGATTGATTATTAATTGCTATATTGGATATCAGTTGCAATTGCTCTTGGTATTGTTTGAACTATGGCTATCGTGGCATTAATCATTACTTATGATATAATGATTATATGGATACTAAGGATTTTTTTAGAAAAATTAACACGATTGAAGATGTGGAGAAAATAATATCCAACACCGAGGATGGAGAAAACGACTGGCTAGAATTTAAGAGTGTACACAAGGAATTGAAAGGATCCAAGAAGGAATCTGCGAAAGCGAGAGTTTTGTTCGCGAAAGAAATCTGTGCCTTCGCTAATACCGATGGCGGTATTCTGATCATTGGTGTAAAAAAGAATGACTCAGGATTGGAGGTTTTGAATCACGAAGACAATCTGGAGGATTGGTTCGATGCTAACTCTGTAAATATGTTAGAGCCAAAACTGCACGGATTTTCGGTAAAATCTATTGATGCGAAGGGAAAAGGCAACAACCCTATCGCGGTATATGTCCCAAAAAGTGATCTGTCTCCACATAGAGTAAAAAATAACTATAATAACCTTAATGATGAAGGTAAAGGCAAAAATAAATATAAAGAAATACCAGGTGAATATTTCGTGCGCAGAGGAACAAAATCTGAAAAGTTAGGGGAAAATTTAGTACGCGCTATGTATTTATCTGGCGGCAGATATCCGAGCTTTAAGATTACTCCTATTGTTAAATATGCTTTTATCGGCAGGGAGGTTAAATCTACTATTAAAGTGGGATTGAAAATTTCACCCGATAAATACAAGTTCATTAAAGATTATTACTTAGATTCTCGAGTAGTCTTATTAGATAATAATTTTCATGTTCTATTAAATGAAGACATTAGCATATTTGATGGTAAGAAATCCCTTATCTATCCAAGTGCTAATGAGTATATTTTAGGAGGTTTTACTATTAAGATTGACGATATTCACAATCAAGGAGGCATTTTTGGTATACCTAGTATACCGATTCCATCGTTAGGAGAACCGAAAGTGCCTTTAGATGTTTTTAAGAGCATTAAGTATATTGTCGTTAACCTCAGGTATGCATGCGAAGGGATGCAATTGGTTGATGAGACATTTTACTTTGTAGTGTTTCAGACCTTTTTTTACACCCCAGGATATGGTATAAGATTTATTGAGTCGGAAGAATATCATAATGTATACGTAGACGAAAGATATTTGAGCCGGGCTAAATTACCTTCCACAGCTGAATTTAACGAGGATGATATTAGTCAACAATATTCTGTCTCGGTTGAAGAATTAGCGAAGAAATATTCTATACCTAAAAAATAGATTTACTTTAGTCGCTATATATGCTATAATATACATAAGGGAATAATGGGCACACTATCAGTCGAAAAGATTGTTTAGTGTGTCCATTTTATTTTTTGGACAGAAAGGAGAAGGGTGGCTAATCCTAATTTTAGTTCAAAAATACTAATTCGTAAGCTAGAAGATGATTCGATAGTTGTTTTTTATGATAAGCATTCAATTTATGTTAAGAGTAAAATGGGGATTATAGTTTTTCATCGATGGTTTGCGCAAAAAGGATATTATATTAAAAATTTCAAGCCATTTTCTGAAATTGCGAAACGAAAAAAGCACTTAACGGCTAAAAGCTTATTGTCGACTAGTCAAAAATATGGAGTGAATTATTCTATGGGAACTAAAATACCACAACCAAAATCTGATGGCCAAGAAATAAATTTCATTTCAGAAAAAGGAACTTGGACCAGGAGGCTTACAGCGGATTATTATACAGAAAAAGAAAAGCAAGATATATTTAGGAAGATCGGATATGACAAAATCAAAACAGAAGGCTAAAGAGAAAGAGTTTACTCCACAGCAAATTAAATTTGCGATGTTTTATTATTTGCCGGATTCTCCGACATACGGAAATGCTAGACAAAGCGCTTTAAGGGCTGGATTTTCTGATAAATACTCTAGGAACATCACAGTAAAGAACCTTAATTGGATTAAAGATGTCGTGTTGGAAATAGGGGGAAAAGGGGTAACGAAAGATAAACTTGTTCGTAAGGCTAAAAGAGTATTAGATAAGAGCTTAGACAGTGAAGATGAGAAAATAGCACAAGACACAGCTAAGTTCATTGCAAAGACAACAACAGAGTTTAGCGAAAAGCAAGATATAGTGTCGAATGGCGAAACCTTAACCGTTGCAACATTGGAGTTTGTAAATGGAGATAATCCGAAAGAGAGTTAAAGTTCCGATTGAATTTAAGCCATTATTTGAAGAGAATAAATGGCGAAACCTTGTTTTTTATGGTGGTCGTTCAAGTGGAAAAAGCCACGATGTCGCATTATCTCAAGTTTTAAGAGCGAGAGAAAAGAGATTGAAGTTTTTAAACTGTCGAGAATTTCAGAACTCAATCAAAGATTCAACGCATGCTTTAGTAAAAGCTATTATTTTTGAATATGGTTTTGAAACTGAATTTATTATTACGAATGATTCTATAAAACACAAAAGAACTGAAAGCGAGTGGATTTTTAAAGGTTTGCACGATAATGTCGAAAGCTTAAAATCTATTCCAAACATTGACGAGGCTTGGGTTGAAGAAGCAAGCACAGTTACGAAGCGATCTATTACACTACTAAAAAACACTGTGCGTAAAGATAACTCAAGGCTTATTTTCACCTTTAACCGAGACACAGAGCGTGATCCGGTTTATGTTGAATATGTGATGAAAAAGCCAGATAATACTTATGTAATTAAAGTAAATTATGATGTGCTAGAAAGAAATGGGCTTTTTCCAGATGTGATGCGAATTGAAATGGAGAATGACAAGAAGAACAACCCACAAGAGTTCGCCCATACTTGGTTGGGTGAGCCACTTTCGCAAATCGAAAACGCTATTTTAAGCCGCGACAGAGTGTTAAACGCTATGGATCGAGAGATAGAAGATGACGGCGAAATTCAAATAGGCGTCGATGTGGCACGACTTGGTGATGACCGGTCTGTATTATGGAAACGCAAAGGCTTAAAGACGATCGATTTTAAAGTTTATGAAAAACTCAGAACCAACGAACTTGTAGAGAAAATAGAGCAGTTCGCAAGGCTAGATAAGGAAGTATTAATTAAGATAGATGACACGGGGGTCGGCGGCGGTGTGACCGATCAGTTGCTCGCTAAAAATTACAATGTTCAAGGTATTAATTTTGCGCAAAAAGCGGTTAATGATGACAAATACCCAAACTGGATTTCTGAGGCGTGGTTTCATCTTCAAGAAGTGATAGATGACATACAGCTACCAAATAACACAGATTTATTACAAGAATTAACGACTAGAACTTGGAACATGGATAAAAAAGGTAAGCGCGCGGTGGAAAGTAAGGGCGACTATAAGAAACGCGGGAATCGAAGCCCTGACCTTGCCGATTCGTGCATCCTTTGCTACTGTACACCACCAAAACCTAAGCCTATTGTTTATGCTGGTGTGAGATAGTGTAGCTTTACTCGACTATTTGAACTTATAGTTTAAATATGTTTAGAGATTTTTTTAGCCGTTTGGTCGGCGGGAATATGAAAAAGAAGAGCGCCTCGCACTACGCTTTTAATCGGCCAAAATCAATGTTAGGTGCGCACACATTTTATAAGGGGCTATCATATGACAACTCATACCCATCTATTTCACGAATTGTGAATGAGTTTATGACAATTAGGCCGTATGCGATAGACAATAACGGTAAAACAATTCAAGATTCGGTGGTGATGAATAAAATATATCACCCAAATCAACAGATGAGTGGGGCGACCTTCCGCGAGGCTTTAGCACTCCTAAGTTTGGTTTTTCCTAAGGTTTATGTTTTGGTTTGGAGCTATGATGAACACGGTACTCCAATAACTGGACAAAAGATTACTCCTGAAAATTTAGCAGGGTTTACTATTCTTGAAGGAGTTTCTGAATATTATATTGGTGAAGAAAAATATTATCGGGTTGGTGCTAAAGAATACTCTGAAAATGAAATTATTGAACTTCGAAGTGGGGTTAATCCATATGATTTGAGCGGAGGCTATAGCCCAACTGACGCTGCTCGAAAATGGGCATCGATTGATGATTATATCGCAAGCTATCAAGCCGGCTACTTTGAAAATGGCGCTGTACCAGCTGGACAGTTTATTATTACCGCTGGAAGTGTTGAAGAATATAATAATATTGTTGATAATCTGCAAGCACGGCATCGTGGTAGTGGTAACAATAATAACGTGGTTTATGTTCATCGCCCAATTGAGAGCGCGACAGGTAAGCCAGTTAATGCTCAGATTGAATGGATACCGTTTGCTGAAAGCAATAAAAATCTCGACTTAAAGAGCTTGTTTGATCAAGCTAACAAGAAAATTGACAGTATTTATGGTGTGCCAGCAAGTGTTCGAGGCGTAAATGACAACAACACTTATGCCAGTGTGCGAGTGGATGAGCAGATTTTTATAAAATATACAATTAAACCTTTTGCAACACGAATTTGGAGCGAATTTACACATCAACTAAACCGAATTACAGGCGGTCTTGGCTTTGCGATAACTTTTGACCTTGATATTCCTGGTGTTGCTGAAGAAGAGAAAATTGAGGCTGAGCGTAAAGCGGCTGAATTGACTTTGATTAAGACTGGCTTAGAAATGGGCTATTCATTAGACAGCATAGTTGATGCATTTGAGCTATCTAATGGCTATAAAACACTTAAAATGGGCGAAACTCCACTAAAAATTGAGAATGATAAGCCTGAAGTTGATGATGGTGGCGAAGTTGAAGAATCACCAGAAGATTTAAACGCAAAAAGCGTGCATATCTGCAATGAAAGTGGAGATCATCACTGTTTAAAAGCTGAGACGAAAACAAAAAACGAAAAGCAAAAAGATAAAGACCAGAGCGCACTGGAAACTGTTTTTCGTGATATGACCAATGAACAGATTGAGCGAGCTATTGATAGCGATTTTGAAGAGTTTGACCTTGGCGATAAAGATCGTGAGAAGTTTAAGCAAAGAATAAAGGTGATATTGCTGAGCGTGCTAGTAACTCGTGGTGTGGTGGCTTGGAGTGATTTTGCCTCGATATTAAAGCAAAACAACATATCGACTGATGACCTAACCGAATTTAAGCTTTCTGACAAGCTGAAAAAGCATTATGACAAAATGATAACTGATTTTACCAAGAGTTTTAGTGAAGATACAGCACGATCGATTGTGAACAGAGTTGCACAAGCTGAGACAGAAGACTGGAATAAAGAAGAGCTAGCTCGTAGCTTGCGAGATATAACAAAAGCTGAAGAATGGCGAATCCAGCGAATAGCTCGCACCGAAACACACCGAGCACACGGTTTGGCTGGTGTTGAGGCAGGTATGCAAATTCAGAATGAATCTGGCGTGCAGATTTATAAAGAGTGGGTGGTGGTGAGTGCTAGTCCATGCAAATACTGCCATGGAATGGACGGCCGGCGAGTTAATGTAACTGAAAGCTATGTTAAAAAAGGCGGAATTTTGATTGGTAAATCGAAAATCCGGGTTAATGATTATGCCGATATTGACACAGCTGGTGCTCATCCGAACTGTTCTTGTGTAGAGAAGTTTGGGATTGAAGAAAATAATAATGAACCTTGGCGGAGTATTGAAATTGAAGAATTGCCGGCCGAGAAATTTAATGAGGTTTATGGTAAAGGCTGGAAAGATTTTAATTTTGATAGAAATGAACCCCTAAATAAACGAGAAAAAGAGGTTGCTCAAATTCTATCACATAGCCTTGATGCAAAAGTATATTCTTTACGACGCGTCGAGAAGCCTAATGGGATGAAGACACCAGACCTAATGATTAATGGGACAAAAGCTGATATTAAGAGCGTGAGTTCATTGCGAGCTATCGAGAAAGCCAGTTCTAAGGTGGCTAAACAAACTGGAGAAGGCGGTATCGCTGTTTTTGACTTGAAAGAGCTATTCGAGACAGAGGAAAGGATTATTAAAAAAGCCCAATTCGAAACCTCGAAAAGAAATCTTGAATTTTATATAATACTTGGTGATAAGATTATTAAGAAATAATAAAAGAGGCATCGCCCTAGTGCTATCCAGCACAAGAGTATGCCTCTTACTATTTTCATTATACTGTATTTCGGTGTAAAAGTCAATATTTTATGTTGTTTTTTAAAAAATATTTTAACTGCTCGACTATTTGGATTTACACTTATAGTGTAATAGTAAATTTAAAGAGGAAATATGGCAGAAAAAGTTAAGAAAACAGCACTGGAGCTGAAAACTGAAATTTCGAAGTCCGCGGGAGAAAATGAGGAGCGAAGGATTAGGTTTGTGGCATCGAGTGTGAACGAAGATCGCCATTATGAGAAAGTGGACGTTGCGAGCCTTCGCTTGCCTTTAAAACAAGGTGGTGAGATTCGAGCTGGAGCAATTCCAACAGAGGGAGTGAATGATTTGGTGGATATTCCGCTAATTCTAAACCATTCCGGTGATGTTCGGGACACAATTGGTTCGGTGCGGAGTGCTTTCTACGAAAACGGCGAGCTAATTTTTGAAGCAGGTATCTCACAACGAGAAATAGCGCAGGAGATGTTGCTACTACTCGAAGAAGGACACCTCTCGAATGCGTTCTCGATTACAATGTCAGATTTTGACTACAACTATGAAAGCGAAACGATTAGTAACGCTGAGATTATTGAGGTGAGCTTGGTTTTCCGCGGAGCTAACAGAGAAGCAAGGCTTTTGGCCGTAAAATCTCTGAAGGGTGATGAAATGAACCAAGAAAAAGAAACTCCAGAAGTTTTGAAAAAAGAGGCTACAACTACAGTTTATCCTGAGGTTGTAGCAGACGATGAACCTGAGGTTGAGCAGGCTGAAAATTCAACCGAAAATAATAATTCTAACGAAGAGAAAGAGGAAGAAATGAATAAAGAAATTGCGAAAGATGCTATCTCAGCAATGCCTTCACAAATTTCAAAAGCTACAACAGATTACCTCAACACTAAAGGTGCTGTAGTAGATTTTGCAAACGCTTTGCAAGATAATGCTGGCGCATCAGCTGAAGATTTTAAAAAAGCTTGGGCTGCTAAAGTAGCAAGTAAAGGTATTACTAACGTTGAACAATTACTACCTGGTGCTTTGGTATCAGCTATCTCAGATGGAATTGAAAAAGCTGGAACTATCTGGAACGTAGTTAATAAAACTGGTCTAACAGTTCGCCGAATCGATGCTGAAACTGCTGGAGCTCGCGCTCAAGGGCACAAACGTGGCACAACTAAAAAAGAAATGTCGCTTACATTTACAGACCGAGTTATTCGTGCTGGATATATCTATGACTACATCACTTTGAACAAAGAAGATATCCGCGAAAACCAAGATACTGGCGCTTTGGTAAAATTCGTGCTTGAAACTCTACCAAAACGAATTATCACAGAAATTGAGCGTGCTATTGTTCTTGGTGATGGCCGAACTGCTAGCGGCGATGATGTAATTGAAAGCTTTGTGTCAATCTTAAAAGATGCTCAAAGCGGAACATTTGCAACTGAATATACACCTGCTAAAGATGAACCACTTTACAAATCAATCATCAAAGCGGCTGCACAAATCGAAGCTGAAGGTCCTATTTACGCTGTGCTTTCAAAATCAGCTAAAGCAGACTTGAAACTTTCAGAAACTAAGAACGGCGCTTTGGTATTGCCACTTGGTGGAGACCTTGCTGGAACATTTGAGCTTAAAGAAATCTTCACACCTAGCTGGTTCAACAAAACAAATGCTGCAGATTACCAAGCTGTATTGTTCGTAGGTGATGCTTACGAAACAGTAGGTGACAACTCAATTGAAGCGTTCACAAACTTCTCATTGAGCCAGAACAAACAAGAATACCTACAAGAGATTTACGCTGGTGGTGCTTTGACTAAAGTTAAAGCTGGTGTAGCAATTAAAAATCCTGCTGCGGCTTAATAGACTTGAAAGAGAGGGTTAAAGATGAAACAACCGATTTCAAAAGATGAGATTGTGGCGTTAATCGGACGCCCTCTCTCTTCTTATGAAGAGCAGAACTTCACAATTTTGAATGAGTTAACTTCGGAACGCTTAAACAGACTGTTGAATGGTGGGTTTGATTCTGCGGCTGATTGGACATCGGGGCTGAAGATATTGTATGCACGATTGTTCAATATCAGTGAGTCGGAACGAAACCATGATACAGGTATTTCAAGAAAATCTGTTGATGGCTATAGTGTGGATTTTAAAGAAAATATCAATTATTACGCCCAATTCTGCGAAGAAAATGCAGATTTGATTGCAAAGTATAGAATTTCGAACAGTGGGATTCGACACGGAAAGACTATTTATGAGGATATTCGATACTTTTTCTGAAACGGAATATTCATTTTTGCGAGTTAATCGAGGGAATGTTTACGGTAATACGATTGAAGAAGAATTAGCGAACCGAAAAGGTGTGTTTCGTGAAAAATCCGGAATGAAACGGGGTGTGAACGGTGAAGAATTTGCAGAAAATTCAACACTATTCGTAAAGCCTGAAGATATTCCAGTAGATGCCGTAGGTAATGGTATTCGAATAAATCATAAGACCTACACTATTATTGCGATGCATGAAGGCAAGAATTTTGATACTAACGAAGTAGAGCATTTAAAATTAACCCTAGAAAGGGCGAGCTATGGCGAAAGTTAAAGTGACATTTAACAGCAAGATGAAAGCCTATTTGCAAGTTCAGCGAATGAATATGCAAAAAGAGCTTGAGGCTAAGGCGGAAAAAACGCTTGGTCGAGCCCGAATGCTGACACCTGTCCTATCTGGTGATCTAAAAATGAATGGTCGAGTGGAAAAAATACCAAATGGGGTCTCGGTGGTGTTCGGTGATAGTCGAATCCCTTATGCTCGGCGACGGCACTTTGAAAACCGTAAAAGTCCAGCAACACTGAACTATTTGGAACGAGCTGGCAATCAGACTAGGAAAGAAGGCTTTATAGTTATGAAAGGGAACGGATGATTACACTAAATTTATTAAAACTCCTTGAAGATAACGGATTTGGTAAGATTGACAAAAACCTTTTCTGGCAGAAGCTTGGCCTTGGTAAAACTGGCTTGTATATCTCGAATATCTCAGTGAATGGAGAACGCGGCAAGCGAAGAGTTCAGCATTATGAGATTTTCAGTATTGGTGAAAACGATGTTGAAGGCTTGAAAAAGCTTGAATCTGTTGCTAAATTCTTGCGAGAAAACTATGCAATTAATGAATTGCCAGCCGTGGATGGAGTTTGTGAAAAAGTTCGAAATGTGGCGATTATGCCACCCTCTACGATTTCGAACGTAGGAGAGAATAGCCAAGGAAGAGTGGTTTATTCAATAAGTGGAGAGATAATTTATTAAGAAAGGAAAAATATGGCAACTGGAACAACTGAAAAAACACTTGAAGCTGGTTTGTGGGAACTTGCCCTTGGCGATAAACTAATTCCTGCTGAACTTCTTGGTGATATTAAAACAAAGATTGCTTTAAAGTCAATCGAAAAAGAAACGCAAGCTGGAAAAACTAAACGCCGAACTAACGTCGTTGAGACTGCTGAAGCGAAGTTTACGCTTTATCTTCCAAACTTGGATTTCTTAGGTCAAATCTTCCCTGAGTATTACTCAAGCTCAACCGTTGGTGGTGGTGCAGTAGTATTTGGTGGTAAAAATGTAAAAGTAGCTGAAATGCCAGTAAACATGCATCAAAAAGGCGCTGAAACTGATGAGAACGACGTTTTCTTTTTCAAAGCAACTGTTGACGTTGATTTTGAGCTTTCACAAACTACGAAAGATGAGCCAAGTGTTGAAATTACGCTAAACGCACAACCAACAGATAAAGGTTACGTACGAATCGGAACTGGTGACTTGACTAAGAAATCAGTTTACGATGTAGCAACTCAACAAACTAAAGCTAAAAGCTAAAGTTAAGGCGAGATATAAAAAAAGACCCGTTATTGGGTCTTTTTTTGCTTTATAACTCAAAAATCTCTGATTCGTTATCTTCGGCTGGGTATGTGTAGAACATTTTTTTATCTTTTTGAATGTTCCAATTCAATAAGTCTGTGTTGCTTTCTTTATCTGAAATCGAAACAGAAAAGTCTTTAGTATTTGTTTTTTCGCTAATGTATTTAATAACTTCTTTTGCTTTATTGTGCCAAGCAGTGTCTGCTTTACTAATATTAGCTATAACGTTGTAGTACGGTTGACCTGCAACATCGGTTAATTTTTTAATTTTAAAGTCGATTCCGGAGTTTGTCTTATAATCTCCACCTTGTACAAATTTAACTTCTTCTTGAGTTGTTGTTTGTTCTGCTGGTTTGTTTTCTGGTTGTTTACCACTCTTATTTATACCTTCGACAATGGCAACTAAAAAGACGAATCCAATAAATACGATTGTGCCAATCACTAGCCTCCTTACCCAAGGGACATTTTCGAATGCCTCCTTGCCAGTTTTACAGTCTTTAAGTTTTTTAGCCATTTTAAACTCCTTTTCTTTAGAATTTTACAATAAAATTATACATCATATTATTTCAATCTTCAAGCACTCGACTATTTGTATTTACAATTATATCTGTTAATAACTAAAAAGAAAGGTTTAATATGTCGAAAATTTCGATTAGTACAGATAAGTATATTCAAAACAGCTATAAGGAAGTTGTTATTGATGGAGTTGACTTTAAGGTTAAAAAACCAGGAGCGGGCCATCAGTTAGACGCAATGTCAGTATTTCGCGAAATGAGAAATGCACAAAAGATGATGAGCTCAGCAGAAACAAACGAAGAACGGCTTGAGGCAACTGGAATGCTTTCTGATGCAATTAATAAATTAGAGGCATCTTTTGTTGAGTTGTTCGATGATGGGACTGAAGACCGCGAAAAATCAAAAGAATTAATTCATCGTGTTGGAATTGATAAAATACAAAACTTATTGAATGATATTTTCCCAGAAGGTTAAAAATGCGAAATATTTTAGATTTATTAAGCGATGAAGAGCGAGAAAAAGTAAAATCTCGCTATCAGTCGAGAATGAGGCGGCGAAGAAACGCCAAAGAGGACAGAATATCTCCGGAAATCTATTTGATAGCTGAATTTGGCTATTATTTAGGATATGAAGCAATAAGAGATGTGCGAGAAAACAAAATTTCGCTAGAGGATATGTTCGCGCTGCTAGAAGGTTGTCGCAAGGTTTGGTATTCACGGCTTATTGAATCTTCGCAAGGTTCAATGGTCGCTCACAGTTCTTCTTTGTCTAAAAATCCAGTTGAAGCCTTTAAAAAAGGAATGGGGCCGTACTCAAAGCAAGTTAATATTAAGGAGTAGATTATAAATGAGTGAAGTTGGGGTTGTTGAGTATAAGTTTAAAGCAGATACAGCCGAATTAGAAAAGAAATTAAAAGATACAGACCAAAACGTTGACAAGACGACGTCTGAATCTGCTAATAAGTCGTCAGCGATGGCGACGGCTTTTAAGGCTGCGTTTGCTGCATCTGCTGCGGCAGTAGTTGGACTTGGGACTGCTGCGGTTGGTGCATATTCAAACTATGAGCAACTTACTGGCGGTGTGGAAACGCTTTTTAAGAGTTCTTCAAACACGGTGATGAATTATGCTAACCAAGCATATAAAACCGCTGGAATGAGCGCGAATAAATATATGGAAACCGTGACAAGTTTTTCAGCAAGCCTTCTTCAAGGCTTGGGCGGCGACACAGAAAAAGCGGCTAAATATGCAGACAAAGCCGTGGTGGCAATGAGTGATAATGCTAACAAGATGGGAACATCAATGGAAGCGATCCAATATGCTTATCAAGGCTTTGCCAAGCAAAACTACACAATGCTCGACAACCTCAAACTTGGCTATGGTGGTACTGCGTCAGAAATGGCACGACTTGTTAATGATTCGGGCGTTATGGGTAAAAGCTTTAAAGCTACGGCTAAGAATATTAACGAAGTTTCGTTTGATAAGATTATTGAGGCAATTAGTGTTACTCAAGATAAGCTCGGCATTACTGGAACAACCGCAAAAGAAGCAAGCACAACCATTGAAGGTTCGTTTAACTCGATGAAGGGTGCTTGGGAAAATTTCGCCACGGCTCTAGGTGGCGGTGGCGATGTCGACAAGTCAATGCAAGAGTTAATTGAGACAGTTAAGACTTGGCTCGGTAATTTGATACCTGTTGTCGAAAAAATCGCTGAGAACTTTGTTAAAATACTCGTTTCCGGAATTAGTTCAGCAATAGGTAAAATGCGTAGTAAACTTGGCGGTTGGGCTACATTAATAGAGGTGATGGCGGTAGCTATTTCGGCGGCGGCTACAGCTTGGGGTCTTTGGAATGGTGCAATTGCGGCTTGGCAAGCGATAACGCGAATAGCAACAGCCATTCAGGCAGCGTTCAACCTGGTCATGAGCGCCAACCCAATCATGTTAATAGTAATGGCTATTGCCGCTTTGGTAGCTGGGTTAGTATATTTCTTTACTCAAACGGAAATGGGGAAGAAGGTTTGGCAAGATCTCTGTAATTTTATGGGTGAAGTCTTTAAAAATATTGGTAACTGGCTTGGTGAAGTTGGCGGAAATATTAGCGCTTTCTTTAAAGGTATTGGTGACTTTTTCGTTGGGGTTTGGAACGGCATAACTGGCTTATTTAACGGAATTGTGGAATTTTTTAAACAATGGGGCTTAACTATTCTTGCGGTTATTTTTTGGCCTATATCTTTGATGGTTGGGTTATTCTTTATGTTTAAAGACCAGATTATAGGATTTTTTAAAGCAGCGTGGGATGGAGTTGTTGCGATTTGGAATGGAGTAACAGCCTTTTTCGGTTTAGTTTGGGACGGAATTGTTGCAGTCTTTACTCCTGTTGTTCAATTTTTCGGTGCTGTTTTTCAGGCGGCGTGGATTGGTATCCAGATGATCTGGAATGGCGTAGTTTGGTATTATACAACATTATGGAATGGAATTGTCGCAATCTTTAGCGCAGTTGCTGGATTCTTTATTGGTGTATTTTCGGCAGCATGGAATGGGGTTAAGTACGTATTTGGTGGCGTCTTCGGTTTCTTTGCTGGAATTTGGAACGGAATAGTTGGTATCTTCAGTGGCATTGGTGGTGCTATTGGTGGAGCGATTAGTGGTGCGGTTAAATGGGCAATTAACGGCGTATTGAGCTTCGCAGCAGGTATGATCAATGGCTTTATTGATGCAATTAATGTTGCTATTGGCATTATTAATGCAATACCTGGAGTACACATTGGCAAACTAGGAAAGCTTGGCGTTCCACGCTTTGAAACCGGTGGTATTGTTGGCCCTCAAGGTGGTGGAAGCTTGATTTGGGCTGGTGATGGCGGCGAAAATGAGTGGATTGTACCTGAAAGCAAGATGGCGAGCTTAGTCGACAAAATCAACTCTCAAACAAACGGAACGGGTGGCGGAAATAATTATACAATCAATGTTTCAGGAGTATTTGCGACCGACCCTGCAGAACAACGCAAGGTTGCTGAGCTAATTCGTGAGCAAATGGAACTTGCGGATAAAAGGAGGTTTGCATAATGAAAATAATTCTAAAAGATTCAACAAGAACAGCGGAGTGGAACATGGTTGAAGTTCCACTCACTGAAAAAATAACAGACAATACAAGACAAATTAAAACGCTTAATAATTCTTTGACCACTTATATTATTGGAGCGAGAAAGCGAACTTGGGAACATACCTGGGCTTATCCTTCGAAGGCAGAATATGATGAGATTAAAAGCTTTTATGATAAGCAGATTCAAAACCAAGAAATACTAAAACTAACTATTGAAGGTGTCGATGGTGTGGTTGATGTACCTGTTTGGTTTGAGATTAGCAACCGCGAGATTATGAGCTTTGACGGTATGGTTAAAGAGATGAAAGCTACCTTTACGGAGATTTAGCAAATGCAAATTGTAAGTGATAGATTTAATAAAGCTTTCGCAAGTAAATTAGTAGCTATGGATTGGCACGCTGATTTGAGCTTTACTCGAGGCAGAAATAAGAATACTAGCTGGTTTAAATTAGACACCTCAAAACTCGATGGTGTCGATTTGTTGGCCACTCCAGAAAATAACCCTACACAAGTTTGGGATGCGTTTCAATATGACGATATAACAGATAGATTGTTAAGCATTAATGTTGAGCGATCGGTTAAGTTTCCATATAATGTGCAGTCTAGTATTGCTGATGTTAAGCTTAATAATTACGATGATTATTTTTCTTTTTTCGAAACTACAAACAAAAGCCCTGTGGCAGATTATATTTTACCCAAGCGACCGTTGCGGTTATTTTTGGGTGCAAAAGATATTGGAAATGTTCAAGTATTTGTTGGCTTAACTGAAAAAATACCTACATATAGTGATGACAAAACTATCACTTGGTCTGCACTAGATTTTTTGAGTGATATTGCCGAAACAAAGCTAGATAGAACTATTATGTTAAGGAATGTTTCAACCGATGTATTGTTGAAAGAAATACTCAAACAATACGGAATGAATGAAAAGCAATACAATATTGGCGAAGGTCAAAACACTATACCTTTTGTGTATCTCAATAATGACGACGATGTGGGGACTATTTTAAAGAAATTAGTTCAAGCAGAAAATGGTTCATTATGGCTAGATGAACAAGGTATTTTAAGGTTTGAAAACCGTAGCGGAAACCTTGGTAAACAACCAGTTATGGTGTTTGATGAAGACAATATTATTAGCATTGAGACTGAGAAAGCAGATAATATTGTAAATTATGTGAATATCAAAAGCGATATTCGAGAAATTCAACCATTGCAACCTATTTTTAGCGCAGATGGTAAAGATGACTGGGTTGTGCAACCTGGCGAAACTTTTTCAACTTGGCTAACCTTTGATGATCCCGTGTGGACTGTTCAGCCAATCTCGGTTGGACAAAAAACGGGCGAAAGCTGGATTGATATGAAAAAAGGCGACACCATAAACAACTCAGGTATTGTTGTTAAAGGTGAAGTATTTGCTACTGCGTATAGATTAACTCTTACTAACCGTGGAACGACTGCCTCAAAGGTTTCAAAAATTGAGCTATGGGGTGAAACGGCAAAAGTGGTTGATACGATTAAATACGAGGCGTTCGACCGTGAAAGCATGGAACGATACGGCAAAAAAGCGCTTGAAATCACAGATAATCCTTATTTTGGAAGCTATCAAAACTGCGATTTGTTCGCAACAGATGTTTTGAGCAAATACGCCAAATTTTCGCCTACAATCTCAATGGAAGTTAAGGGAAACCCTGCGCTACAACTGGGCGATATTATCACAGTAAAATACAAGAATAAAGGTGACTTTTTGATAACTGGAATTAAAACAAGCTTAAGCGAGAGTGGCTATAAAACTACGATTTCAGGTAAACCTCATAAGGTCGCAACTGCGTTTATTCTTGATAGGTCGGTACTTGATGGAAAGGATTTGTTGGCATAATGGCTATTGAAAAAAATGTAGAATTTCAGGGCGACAAGGTCGTTAATTCGCTTGGTGGAAATATCAAGATTAATCAGACGACTGGCGAAATAATCATTTCTAATAATGGGGTGATTTTAACAAGAATAAATAAAGATGGTTTTGTCTATTCTGAAGAAGACGGAACAAGGCGAATCTTAATTGGCAAACACCCAAAGACCGGAAATGTTATTGAAGCAATTTCAAAAGCTGGGGTTGATGTAATAAGTGAGCTAGAGAAAGAATAATGAAGAGCATAAAGGATTACGTTTATAATTCGAACTACAAAACGCCGTATATTGTTTATAAAAGAGAGTTTAGCGTTGGTTGTACGGAAGGTGGAATAGCTCGAACGAATTTTGCGCACGGACTACCATTTAAACCTTTGTTAATTGGGCAATGGAGCTTAAATAGTAGTTTTACGCCAAGCTATGATTTATCACAGAGTGAACCTTTATGGGGCGGTTCTCGAGCGTTGAGGCGATGCTATATTGGAGCCGATGAATCTAATGTATACGTATCCTTAATGGATGATGCTTATGAAGGAAACGTAACCTTTTATTTTAGGATAATGGCTTTTGCACCGCCACAATATGAAGGTGACATTCCTGTAGTTTATCAGGATTCCGGAAACTTTATTTCAGACTCTAGGCGAAATTATCCTAAAATTTGGTTTTTTAATCAAGTTCCACAAAGCACAACTATTGAGCATAATTTTGGCTATCTTCCGCAGGTGAAATCTTGGAACACTATAGAAATACCGATAAATGCGAATTTTGACACGAAAAACGTTTTAGCACCAAGTATGATAAACCTTAACCCGATAGCGCTTAATGACATATCGGTAAGTACTCGGAGTGTGGCCGTAAGATATGAACGGGGCGACGAGCAATATTTAATGATTTTAGGAGATAAACAATGACAAAGTTATCTCAATTTCAGAAGTTATCCAGATTTGGCGCACAAAGTCAAGATAAACAAGAATATACGGTTAGTTTATCGATACCTGCAGGAGTCTATCAAAGGGCGACTAATTGGAGAAGGGAGTTTGAAACTCCACAAGGCGTATTTTTTGAAATGGTTGCAATACAGTTAAATAATAGTGGCGCTTGGCACCCTTCTAATACTTTTTATTTTCCTGCAGATCCTGGAAGGGCGGAAGACACAATGACGGTTGCACAGGTTTATCAGATAAGCCCTGGTAGATATGTGTTAGAAGTTATAGCGTTATGTAGTTTTGATGGGGATTACTACCCACCATTTCAACTTGACGTGAAGTTGAAACTATCGACTACGGCCTTTTAAAACTCGACTATTTATCGTTATTATTAAACTAAAGGGAGATAAATATGAAGTGGAAAAGGGTGTGTTTATCTAGTGTAATTTTTAAGAAGAAAGGAAGGAGAAATGGACGAAAAAAAATTTGTAGCACGTGAGGTGTTTCAAGCGCGGGAAGATACGCTTAATGCTAAAATTGACGTTCTGAAAGATAAAATTGAACAAGTCAGTGAACAATTAGACACTATTATGTCGCTTAATGAAAAGATTGTAGCTCATGACAAAGATATTGAGAGTGTTCGGCGTGACGGAGACCGAACGAAGGAGCGACTTCGGCGACTCGAAGAAAACCAAAGTAAAATCGTTTGGGCTGTCGGCTTGGCGGTTTTGGGCGGTATTGTTCAATTTGTTTTAAATGGCGGACTCCATAAATAGAAAGGAGATATATGGATAAAGTAATTGAATGGTTCGCACAACGGCAAGGTCGAGTTAGTTACTCGATGATAAACAGGAATGGTCCGAGTTCCTATGATTGCAGTTCATCGGTATATCACGCTTTGATTTACGCTGGAATTTTACCGCAAGGCTTCCGTATTGGTAATACTGAAACGGAGTTTGTGGATTTGCCAAAATTTGGTTTTCAACGAATTGAGGCAGATATAAACGGTTACATTCCAACACAACGAGGTGATATTTTTATTTGGGGTAAGCAAGGACAAACTAATGGAGCAGGTGGACATACTGGAGTTTATATTGATAGCGATAATATTATTCACTGTGCATATGGATATAATGGTATTCATACAGACAACCACGACCGGCTCGCAGGAATTAACGGCGTTCAAGATTTAACAATCTTCCGCTATACTGGTAAACCACAAAATACACCAGCACCATATGTTGAGAAAATCGATGATGAGATAAATGTTGGCTCACACCTAAAATTCAATCAGATATTTACTGTTATGGAAACACGGGAAACTGATGGACGAAAAGAGGTTCGGATAAATGAACTGTGCCCAGTTGGCTTCACTTGGGATGAAAATGGAGTGCCAACAAGTTGGCTAGTCAAGGTTGATAATGACGGATACAGAATTGGCGGCGACATCAATACTGGCGATAGCGTAAAAATTGAGGGTGCTTTTGTTGCTCAGGAAGTCGTGCAGAATGACAATATGTGGTTTGCTAAAATTAACCGTGGCGGAATTGATGTTTGGGTGGAACTCACGCCAGCAACTGAGATTCCAGCAGGTGAATTTGGTACAAGGATTGAGAATCGACCAGCACCAGCACAAACTCCAGAAATACTCGAAAAAACACCTGAAATTAAAGGGGTTATAAGTCAAAATGAGGATAAAAAAGATATGTCGCAAAATATTGTAAATGAAGAAAAGCAAGAAAAAGCGCCTGAACAGCCTAAAATTAAGGCTATGCCTATAAATGAAAGGAAATTTACAGAAGAAGAGGTTAAAATGATTGAAGATTTACAGAAGAAAGCACTTGATAGCGTAGATACTACAGAATATACACCTGCAATCTCAGAGAAGGCAAAAACAACAGTGTATTTCATCGCTGACCTTGGTATTTTAGTGAATATGCTAGTAGCTACAATCTGCGTTATTGTTATGCCCAATTTTACCAAAGAAATTCTAGCAATTTCGGGTGCGGTGGCTACAGCATTTGCCGGACTAAAACCAATCTTCAAATTGGGGGCTAAAAAATAATGGCTTACGAGAATTTAACATTTACACCAGGTGAAACTCTGACGGCAGCTAAAATGAATAAGCTGCAAACTAACGTTGCAGGGCTAAGAGATGGCTCAAATATTGGAGCAGGTGCGGTTCGAGCAGACAGCATCAACTTTGGCTCGTTCCCAATCCAATATGGCGGCGGAGAATTGGCGCCGGGAACGGTTTCTAAAACATTTACGCCAAAATCTGATGGTTTGTTGCGAGTAGTCGCAAGTGGTCGTCGAAATGCCGGAAATGCTGCAGACCTTGTGATTCGCATATCAGCAACCGGTGTATCAAATCAAGTAGACAGTATAGGTGTGCAGTATGGAACGGGCGTGTTCGCATCGGCTAGCTATATTGCGCAAGTCACTAAAGGCGTTCCAGTTACGATTAATGTTAATGTCTCGGGTGGCTCGATCGCAAACTCTGGCTATCAGTTCTTTGTAATTCCGGGAAAGGCTGAGTTGACTAGATAATAAAAGAACCCGTTTTGGGTTCTTTTATTTGTCCTTATTTTTATCGCCCACTCATTTTGAAGCCGCCGTTTTAATGATTGCGGTAGAAAGCTAGTTTAGTTGTATATTTTATAAATAGGGTATTCTCAAAATAACTTATTTATGTTATAATTATTTTAATATAAAAAATATCTAATTTTGAATTACTAATTTGTGTGGCTTTTAATGTTTTAAGATGTTTTTAAGATATAGAAAACCGCACAAGATAGTGCGGTTTTCTAAGGCTTTTACTTCCACGTTTTAGCCTTTTCTTTTTTTACCCAAAAGTGCCAAACTCGGCCGTCTTTTCGGTAGATCCGTTTACCTTTTCGGGTAATATACGGAGTAAACACTTCTATGAGTGTTTCATCTTCTTTTTTCATAGAAGAATCCTTTTTGTGTTAATTTTCACGCAGACTTTTTCTGCGCGCCGACCATAATTTAGACCAAAGCAAATCGACCCCCCTCTATTAAAAAGTGGGTTGCCTTAGTTTGTTCCAAATTATGAATCGGTATCCGAACGCAAGCGCAAACTCCAAATTGCGCATCAACTAACGCATAACCCTTTTCAAGACTTGCGCCCAGATATCGAAACATAATCTGTTGAATTTTTAAATTAGAGTTTGCTCCTCTAGGGCGGGTTAAGCCCTCTACTCCACTGCAAGAATATATAGTGCTCTCGCTTATAGCTATATTATATCACATTATTTTTACGAACACAACAAAAATTAAATAAAATGAATAAAATATAAAAACACTATATATAGCGTTTAAAACGCCGTAATGATGTATAAACTATACTATTTTATTTTTTAATAAAGTTAAAACATAAGCTAAATGATAATTGATTTTTTGTCTAAAGATGTGATAGTATAAACGGCTTATGTTAATATTTTACATAATTTTAATTCTAAGCTTTATAAAAAGAAATCCTCGCAATTAACAGTGTAGCGGCAGGGTTGACTTTAATCCTTTATTTTGATATAATTAAAAAGCTATATGGAGCAACAAAAACGCCTCACGCCGATGAAAATCGGTGTAGGGGCGTTTTGCTTTCTTGGAAAAATGAGACAGCCGAAAACCAACCGCTCCGTTTTACTAAAAATCTTGTCAAGACTTTTTGGAGGGAAAATGGAAAAAAGTTTTATTTTATGCGGCCGTCGAATAGCAACTATGCGCGAACGGCTCGGCAAAGCTTGCGATTTAATAGATGATGAGCAGTTTTTGGGCGTTTTTAGAAACCGTCAGATTAATCATGAAAAAGAATTTAATCAATCTGTAAAAATGGTTAAATCAATGAAAAAAGCGGGCAAAATTAAGAATGCTAGTCATTATTTTGCTAAAATTTGGAAAAAAGAAAACATTAATAAGACATTAAAAAATGTGCGAGAGTTTTTAAATCGTCAAATTTCAAAATTGGCCGAAAAACGAGAAGATAAACGAAAGAATGAAGAGATTAACCAATTTGAGCGAGATTTTAATAGCGCTGGCTATATTAAATTTCAAAAAATGAAAAAGCGTTTCGCTAAATTACAATAGATAAAGTTTTAAAAATTAGTTAAAAATCAAGTTGCGAGCAGTTCGCTCGTTTTATTGCGTTTATCTTAAAATATTATATAATAATTTTCAATAAATAAAAATATAAGAGAATGAAAGGCAAATTATGTAAAATATTATAAAATATTTTTAGCATTTTAGCTAATTTTTAAAAGCGTATTGGAGGGTTGAAAATGATAAAAAATTAAGTTTTTAGGTTCTAAATAGAAATTCTGCTTATTTTTTCTTTTTAATTCTATTTAGAACGAAGGAGATGTTTTGAAAGTTAGTGAATTATTTGATGAATACCGTGATAGGGTAATTATTCAAGGAGGGCAAAGCGAGCGTACACTAGAGACGCATGAGTTTGTAAAGAAATATACTTTAGAATATTTAGGAGATCTAGATATTAAAAGTCTTAATTTTAAAAATACCAGTAGGGTCTGTGCAAGCTGGCGGAAAAATCGATCACAAAACACAGTGAGATTATATATTATTCGTCTGCGATCAGTGCTGAGATATGCAAGATTGCGAGATTTGCCTGTGGTGAATTACGAGCTGTTAAAAATACCAAAGAGAAAAGCTAAGGTGGTTAATTTTTTGGAATCCGAAGATGTCACCAGGCTTATTGACTGTGTTTTCGCACCAAGAGCGGGATATTCAAAATTCAAACGTTTAAGGAATCGAGCAATAATTTCGCTTTTATATTCTAGTGGTGTTAGGTTGAGCGAATTAGTATCGATAGATTGTATAGATATTAAAAAAGACCGCACGTTCACGGTAATTGGTAAAGGCGACAAAACCAGGCTTTGTTTTATTGATGAACGAACTTGGTACTATATAGAGGATTGGCTGGAATTTAGGACAGATGAGTCCCCAGCTCTATTTATTAGTGAGTTAACAGGTAAACGCATTTCAAAATCTACCGTTCAAGAGATTTGTCGAAATGCGCAGGCAAGAGCAGGGTTCGGGACACATATTCATCCGCACATTTTGAGACATAGTTTTGCAACAAACTTATTAAGAAATAATACTAATTTATTACTGGTGCGAGATTTTCTAGGACACTCCAGTGTGCAGACTACACAGATGTATACGCATGTAGTAAATGAAGATTTGCGCAAGGCATATTTAAAAAATCATACCACGTAGGTATTGACTTTTTGAACCGCTTATGATACAATTAAAACATAATTGATAGAAAATTAAAAAACCTAACAAACCTACTTGCAGCAGAGTGTAGGGCTTTGAGATAATTTCTTGGAGCCACGATCGGGGCTTGAACCCGAGACCTCATCCTTACCATGAATGCGCTCTACCAACTGAGCTATCGCGGCAAATAAACTATAATAAATTCTACCATAAAAAGTGTTCAGATGTCAATATTATTGAAATAATATTTCCTTTTATTAAGTTTGCACTTTTAAGCCTTATATGTTAGAATATGAGCTATAAAATAATAGTCAAAAAAGAGGAGTTATGAAAACAGTAACAATAATGAAATATCGAATCGGAAATAAATATTTCTTTAAGGTTTTAGATAAATTTGACATTAAAGATGCGGCCGAACGCCTAGATGCAATGATTCAAATCTCCAAACAGTTAGAAAAAGAAAACAAAGACTACGAACAGCTTTGGATTAAAGAAACAGTTCTATTTTAGTCAAAATAAATTATTTGTTTTTTGCTGATTTGCTGGAGTCTTTTGTTCTTTTGTTGTTTTTTAAAAGAAAATTATTTTTTAGGGCTTCACCAAGAGTCCAAACGATAGCGTTCATCAAGAAGACAATCAAAGATGATACCGTAATAAGTAAAATTGTTCGACTAATTGAATTTTCGAAAATATTTAAAAAGCTTGCAACAGCAAAACCAAAAAATGCCAAACAGAGGTAAAAACGCTGCAAAATAACGCGTTCGTTGTTTAAACTTAAAATTCTTTGGATAAATTTCAAAAAGTCATTCATGGTTTAAATTATATCATAACTAAGCTAATATGTCAATCTTTGCTTGAAATACTTGCTTTTTATGAATTCCTGTGATAGAATAGAACAGAACGTAAATAATAAATTTAAGAGAGATTATGGCTAAAAAGAATACGAAACGA
>QWCI01001247.1_pt1 | contig 31085 bp, 21 predicted proteins | sample 1972541 | NCBI WGS metagenome assembly QWCI01 (sample SAMN09866712, study PRJNA288562) | Human oral metagenome isolate term3_saliva, whole genome shotgun sequencing... | isolation source: mouth | host: Homo sapiens | place: USA: California | reverse complement strand
TGAGACAAAGCCAAGAGGGGAGAGCACTTAGACAATTCACTTTGAGTACAGGGAAGTCTGCTGGTAGGAATTCCTCAGGGCGTATTACGGTTTTTCACCTAAGGCTTCCCATTTTGGTCATAATTTCGATAGTAATTGGTTTACTTGTTACCTTACTATCCGTACTATATGCTTCCTTTTTCTTACTCGGATTGGATGAGAATCCCCTTTTTTTTAAAGTCAAATCCATGCTACTAGGGAAGGGACTCTACTTCCTCTTTAATCGCCATCGACGGCGTCGCGGCATCGCCAAGCCTATAATATCTCCCAAGCCTTCCGGCGCTTGAGGAGCAAGAGATAGTGAATTTGCCTTGTTTCGAATCCCTGTTCTTGAGTTTACTGACAGTGTACTCGAATCTTTCTCTCAGTCTCTTCAAGTTAAGTGAATATGACAAGTAAATATCTTTCTCTTCTTCCTCGAATGTATGCTTTGAATCTTATTGTCCCTTGGGAATTTCAATATATCCTTCAAAGCCTGTGAAAGCCTACTAAGACTGTATTAGAATATATACTTCCCCTGTCTTTTTTTTCTTGGTTAACCGGCGATAAAATCATCTTTGAAAATCTAATCAATAGAATCAATTGTAAAATCTTTATGTTACGGCAGGTGCCCCACGGATCCTAATTCCCTTAAGAGGTATATTGAAAGTCTATTATTAGTCCTAGAGTAAGGCACTCTATTTACAGAGTAGGACAAGATGAGTAAAAGGTAGAGGCGTAGCAGTCAGTATATTTACTATTAAAGTATTCAGAGTTAGCACTCTTAGTCGGAAAAGAAAAAGTCCTTAAATCCACCTTATTGCACAATCTCCTGGCGGAATATCCCAGAAAGCCCTGCAAGAGGACCCGCGCAGCTAACCGCCCCTCGAAAGCTTTTAAGCTTTAATGCCAGAAAACCCTGAAATTCGCAGTGAATCAATTAGCATTTTAAGCCTCGATTGGCTAAGTCGTCTTTGGTCCTTCATCCTGCCATGTAATAGAACCCTAGCTCTATCAATAGAAAGAAAGATCATCTTGCAAGGCCTGATCATGCATGGACTGCGAGAGGTTTCATAAAAAAAGAAGATTCGACTTTTCTTTCAATAAAATAAGACATTCTCATCCGCAGTCTTCCCTCAATCGATAAAAGAATCAAACTTTCAAGAATCAGATGAAGAGGCTTATTCTCTAGTCTGTGTACCCTTGTTCCCTTCCCTTTAAATCTAGCAATTGGTTGGTCTCAGTTAAAGGCTCGGTCCGTATCGAGGAATGATTCATCGGAGGCGAGTAAGAGGACTACTTCTAGCCCGAAACTGTAAAAGCAACTTGGAGGCCCTGCACCCGCACCGTGTTTGGTAATGGTTGGAACAGCACACTCGGTGAATCGCCTATTCAGCGAGCTCTTCTTACTAGGGCTAGGGACATTTTTTGTTATGTCTCGGCGTAAGGACTGGTACTAGATAAGGAGCGCATTCACGAGCACTAGCTTTCCTGGCTTGGGGGAGTATTGAAGTAAGCTATCCCACTAATGCAATTTGATGCTTCCTGCGTCGAAGGAAAGTAAAGAAAATCCCACTCATGGACAAAGCGGATTCTCTCTCATGTCATAGAAATAGTATATGCCGCAGATCGTCTGCCAAACAATGATTAAGAGGCTGGTAAACCCAGTCTTAGCTTTATCCGAACTTTTTCTGCTCGTTTGTTCACATAACAATCTTCACAAGCCCACGGAGATGAAGTAGGTTAAATGAGTCCTTCTTTCTGTAGTTGCTATAATTCATGCAAGGCTAACTGGTAGTGGTCTGGATTCATTCCCTTATGGCTGGCCTTTTTATATATCCTCTTCTTATTGAAAGGCAAAGAGATTAAGAAGCGTGGGTTTGTCCATGGAATTATCCTTTTTTTCCAAGACATTTAGGATGCTAAGGATATAAAAAAATGATATCTTTCCTGGTAAGTCTGATCCAAGGACTTGGAGTTGAATGGTGTACCAAGGAACAAGACGAGACGGGTTTACTGATGAGATTTATGACAAAGATTTCATTATTTTGGGCTTTCAATTCTCGCTAGCAAGGATCCCCATAGGGTGTTTCATAATGCATGTCGCTGCCCCTATATAAAAAAGAAAGCAATAACAGGGATGGGTCATTCATACTTTCTTTCCGAGAAGCACGTTCACCTTTGGAAAAGGTGCAGACTGAGAGGCGAGGACATTGTCAGTCCTGAAGCAATGGTATATTATATAGAGTTTCACTTTCTGTCGAATGTTCTTCATATAAATTCTGCTAGTTCGCCCTAATCAATAAGCAAGAGAGTTGGTATAAGATGTGGCTAAAACCAATGAGATTTCACAGTACCCACTTCTCAGAGATAAAGCAGCACTTTAAAATGATTGACTAAGCCAAACCACCCACCCTACTTACTGAATGGCTTACGGGCTTGATTGCAAAAAGTGATTTTGAATGGAAGCAACTTAAAAATCCAAATGCCAATCAATGAGTTTTATTTCCCGAAGCTAGAAGTCAAGCTAGCAGCGGAAAAGCCGATCGGAGTATCGGATGCAAGAGGACTGTCACCAGAGCTATCGAAAGTTCCGCTGTTTTTTATCGGTAAAAAGAGTGCTTTTCCACTTTGTCTTCGTAGAGTCGGTTTCAGTCCAATCGAAACAATTAGACTTCGCTTTTATCTAAGAAAAGTTACACAAGAGCTTGTAAGGAAAGCCGGCGGTTTCTCTGTGTTAATCATACACACCAGAAAACTTCGCCCATAGATCTTTCTTTTTAAAAAACCTAACGGACAGGAACGAACGTAAACAAGGCTCAAAAAGTGCCTGCTCCTGCTGCGGATTCTCTGCCATGAATCCGATTCTGAAACCGAAGTAGAGGCGTTCTCCTAAGTAGTGGGGGACGTCTTCTTTGAACTCAAAGACAATTTCACTTGAATTATTCTTGTGAGTGAATCGTATCAACTATACTATTCCGAAATTTCGTATCCAATAGAAAGAGAAATGATTCGTCTTGCTTCTTCACAGGATAGAAAGTTCAAGTTATATAAATAGAAAAGATATTACGATAAGTCTTTCGACAGATAAAGTATGATCTGCTCATTAATTTTGCATCGCTATTTTCATTTTTGCAAAATGGATGCATGGGTTTCAGAAGAAAGCTGGGTGATTAGCGACTGGCTTGTATCTAAAGACGGGCCTAATGAGGTACTACGCTTCGTAGTTTGACCGCCATGAGCCCTTACCCGATCCCCCTTACTCGTAACAGGCTTTCCCTCTGTAGAAGACTTCTTCCAAATGGCATAATTGTCCAACACTGCGTTCCTCAATCTTCAAAGAAAAGAATAAAGACTCCTCTTTCTCCTTTAGAATAGGATCGTCGTTGGTCCTTCTTTCTTGGGCTCGCATTCTCATGCCCCCTCGATGGTTAGACGAGAAGATAAAGTTCCTCACACCAATTAGGCTGGGTTATCATAAGAACGTTGTATTTAATCACTTATGTAGTGAGTTTGAATTGCCTTGCGCCCTTCTTCCTAGCATCAAAGCTGTTCACAAAAGAAGTAGGCAACTCGTTTGCTATTCCGTTAGGAGTTCGTCTTATCAAAAAGAATTCATAGCGGCAGGCTTCGTCTTAAGCGGGGATTCTTATATTCTAGCTGCCTAATTCCTACCATCCATTCTAAACGCTGTCCTATAGTTAGTTTAAGTTGGTTGAATAAGATTTCTCATATTGGCGTTCCCGGCTTGGCTTTCGATCTGAGAATTACCTTCCTCGCTCATCGTTAGCTCTTCTTTATGAAGAAAGAAGTCCAAGGGGCATGCTAACACTAGGAATTGCAATGGGTTCTTTCCTGCTATAGGAGCATTGGATTCGGCTTTCACCACTACTTAAAAGAAGATAGAGAACAAATAGGTTGTTCAGCCCTGCCAACTCGTCTTTATACTATATATATAGGGATTTTCGCTTGCCGCCGTCTTCTCATATGATCTCCGTATCCTCTTTCTCTATGAAAATGGGAGAGGGGATCTTCCCTTCTAGAGAACTTTTTTATTGCCTTCTCCTCGCGCTCTTTGCTCCCTACTAAATCTCACCCTGTTCAGGCATGATAAATGGGAGGTCTCAAGGAGACTTATTGCTTTTCCCCTTGCGTTAGGAATTAGCTTATCCTATACCATTGGAAGATAAAGAAGAAGGCTCGAGATCAATAGACCTCCTTTCTCTTAGGTCTTGCCGCTGTGATCTTGTTTAGGATTGGAATGGCTTTCCTTTCTTAACCGTAAGTTAGGAGTTTAATAAACCTTGGTGCCCGAGCTGCCCCTTAATAATTCCGAGTTTAAAGGGAAAGCTACCAAACTCTCTTTAGATTGATGCCCGAGATATTACTTTTAAAGGTCATTGCAGGGATTCTGGAAGTGCTTCTTCTTGCTAATGGTTGAAAAAAAAGGGCTTTTGCCTTCTTTGAAGGGAGGAATCACAGAGGAAGTCTCGTATAGTGAAAAGCATTCCCATTATATACTAATCTACTACTCGATAAAAACCTGGAAAGAAAGAGTAAAACCCCTAGTTTCAATTGCAAGAGAGATATAGGACATACGGTAAGAGGCAATACTTTAATTCAGCCGGTATGAATGGAGCCTTGTTTACTAGGATAGATAGAGGGATCTTTATTGGATCTATAATCCGTGGGCACCATATATCAATAATAAATATTATACAGAAGGATACAGAAGGTTCTAACACTTAAAAGGGCTTAGTGTAATCTCGAAACCGGGAATTTTGAGTTACTAGTGGGAGAACTTGAAGAAGGATGGATCAAAAGCTACATCTGACCCTTACACTGAGAGGCGCTAAAGACCTTGCGATGTGTGAAACGGGCGACTTCCCTCAATTAATATAGTATGGTATGACTAATAGAATTTCCGAGGTAGTTGAGAGTTAGAGTCTATTTTAAAATCCTAGCGGAGAGTGTATACGTGGGAATCTTAAACTAGTCAAAAGAGAATCCATAATAAATTTCTGATTCAGAGCTTTTCTTGAAAGTTTTTAAAGATGGAAACTAACTATCTAATATATACACCTTTAATAAACGACCTATTCGGAGCATTCCTCCTCCTTCCTACTGGTCCTTCGAAAGAAGGCTTGCTATTTCCAAATCTTTAAGGAAAGGATGTTGAGTCTTTAATTATATATAGTTTATAGTTTTCAAAAGGGCTTTATCGCTTTCAACCACCTCCTTGACCCCTTTCATTCTTTACCAAAGAGGTTCACATAAACCCAGGGATTAGACTGCGCATTACGAAACCTTAAAATCCAATTGTATGGATGTGAAAGACTGAGTGATGAAACTCAATAATGACTGTGGACGGGGCAGACAAGCGATTCTGCGACTATCCTTTTTTGAGAAGATAGGATATCACGACCACGCAGTTAAAGAGGACATGGGGACCTTGAAAGAGATAGGAGAATGTGAGGCTTCCTCGAATATAAAGATACGACTAGGGACTTAAATCCAACCTATAGGTCTCCGCTCTGTCTTTGATAGTCATTCGTACCTATACATTTTTTTATAGGGACGGTAAGAACCACAGGAAGCCATACATGCCGGGAAGGAGATGTAGTTCTTTTGTTATAATCCAGAGTCCATACGTACGGCTCAACAGTATATGTGTCGAATGGCCCCAAACCTAAGACTGCCTTAAAAGCTCCAATCCTGCAAAGAGAAAGACCTGTGGGAAAGAAGTGAATCCCTTCCTAGAACCAGAATCCATGCTCCTTGCAATGGCAAGATCCGAGCTCTCTTATATCTTAATAAAGAAATGCTTTGCACCTTTCAAAGTTAAAGTATTGGTTGACTGCCGGGAATACCCAGATTATATTGATTCTTTCCTCTCCAATATCTTCTTTTCTTAGTTCTTAGTCTCGTCCCTCTCTTAGGTCAAGCATCTTTGGAAATACCCGTCTCCGTCTTAGTCGAAGACCTCTTCCTTCCGCAAGTTCGTCTCTTAGAAAAATCCTACCTTGTCCTTCCCTCCAACCTTTCGGGCGAGTTAGCATCTGCTTCTGCTTTATATTCTGACTCTCTCAGCAGCAATACCATAGAAAAAGAGAACCACTAGATCCGCTGCAATCCCAGTTGACTCAACAAAGAATCTACTCTGTTTGCTTTGGTGCTTTCTTTCGATGGCGATCTCATTGATCCAATTTTCGAAAAAAGGCCAGTTCCATCAAGTTAAATTCCTTTTCCTTCTCATCTCAGATGTAGCTCAGTACTGCTATTTCCCTCTTTATCCGACAGGGGAAGCAGGCAAGGATGCATTTGATAGTTGCTTCTTCCATTGAGCAAGATATTGGGTTGTGTTCAGTGTACCGCACCGAAGCTAGCAGGCTGATTGTAAATCATTTTATCCGAGAGGGCGAATCCATAACAAAAAATCGTGAAGGAAAAAGATAGCGTGACGAGAATTCTCAACTCGAGATGGATCAGAATTTGGGCAATATTTTGGGGGCCTTAACTACCAGTACTCCGATGTTGTGGGTTATTACAAGCATCGCTTTTGTGAGTCTAATATATATTTGGGTAAGTTGGGCCGGTCACAAGCGTAATGCCGACCGAATCATTGCCCACAACGAAGGGTTGGGTCTTCCCATGCACTATGAGTTCGGTTGGCTGGGGGTCAGGATCATCCCTATCATTGGTAAGGGAACCCCCGACCGGAGCTCTAGCGCACCTCCCAAGCTCTAGTCTTTTTCTATTAGTTGCGATGCGAACAGGCGTTTACTTATGAGATTAGTTGAGTAGGTGTGCGTTAGTTGTCTGCTATAAGATAGCGTCTTTTGGGGCTTTCGACATAGTGGAGTGACCGAAAAGTGAGTCCGCCGCGAATGGCAGGGCCGGGGGGGCACTAATCAATAATGATGGGGGTCGTGCTGAGGAGGGCGACACGCCCATATCACGATCCACATAAGGAGTGGTGCGAATACATGATCGGAGGAGCCTCGTAGTTTCCGAGGCTACCTTCTTGTTAATAAGAAACCGATACCAACCAGACGGCGTTCAGAACCTGCCTTGAAGTGCAAAAATTAGAAGGAACGCAGAAGTAAGGAAATGAGACGACTCTTTCTTGAACAATATCATAAACGGATCTTCCTCTCCACACCAATCACGAGTTTTTTTCCATTCCTCTCGTATATCGTCGTCACGCCCTTAATGCTAGGTTTTGAAAAAGACTTTTCATGTCATTCCAATTTAGGTCCGATTCGGATCCCTCCGTTGTTTCCTTTTCCTCCCGCACCTTTTCCTCGAAATGAGAAAGATGATGGTACACTCGAATTATATTATATAAGTACTTCTTGCTTGCCAAAGATCCTACTTCTACAATTGGTAGGTCACCGGGTTTTTCAAATAAGTCGTGTTTTAAGTGGTTTTCCCATGTTACTACTTCCGTACCAATTCGGTCGATCCGGAATAAATCGGTTAAACATTTTTTGTGGGAGCCTGGTCTTGACTCTTATGTGTGGTATTTTATCTCGTTTGGCTTTTGGAATCACATCCTGCAGTGGTTGGAACAGCTCGCAAAATCCAAGCACTTCACCTACTTTATTGCCCCCAACCCTTTATCGTACCTTTCTTGAAACAGAATGGTTTCATGCTCCTTCATCGATTGGTTATTCCTCTTCGTTCGTCTCTTTTTTTTCAATGTCGGTCTCGATTAGTTCACAAGATTGAATGGCCAATTCTCCTCCGGACCCTCGATTCGATTATTTTCCAAGAATGTAATGTTAAGCCGGGTATGTATGTATCTGGGAGGAACTTTAAAGAAGGGCTTTCGGTTTTTTGCACCCTCTTTTGGTCTTGCAGCTTTTTATATTTATATTTCGTATATAATGAAGCGGGGGCTATCCGCCAGTAGCGTCGCGGATTCTCGATGAGGGGGTGGGTTCTTTCTTCAAACACTTTTTTCCGGTATGCCGCTCTGCGAGCAAGGAGCGAGAGAACCAAGTGGGCTATGGTGATGTCAGAATTTGCACCTATTTGTATCTATTTAGTGATCAGTCCGCTAGTTTCTTTAATCCCACTCGGTGTTCCTTTTCCATTTGCTTCCAATAGTTCGACCTATCCAGAAAAATTGTCGGCCTACGAATGTGGTTTCGATCCTTTCGGTGATGCCAGAAGTCGTTTTGATATACGATTTTATCTTGTTTCAATTTTATTTATTATTCCTGATCCGGAAGTAACCTTTTCCTTTCCTTGGGCAGTACCTCCCAACAAGATTGATCCGTTTGGATCTTGGTCCATGATGGCCTTTTTATTGATTTTGACGATTGGATCTCTCTATGAATGGAAAAGGGGTGCTTCGGATCGGGAGTAACCACTAGTGATAGGGCAAAAATCGGGGGGAAGGACAAAGGAAAGAGCGATGCCTACATTAAATCAATTGATTCGTCATGGTAGAGAAGAAAAACGGCGCACGGACCGTACTCGAGCTTCGGATCAATGTCCCCAGAAGCAAGGAGTACGCCCGCGTGTTCCAACGAGAACACCGAAAAAACCTAATTCAGCTCCACGTAAGATAGCCAAAGTACGGTTGAGCAATCGACATGATATATTTGCTCACATTCCGGGCGAAGGTCATAATTCGCAGGAGCATTCTATGGTGTTAATAAGAGGAGGTAGAGTGAAAGATTTGCCAGGTGTTAAATTTCATTGTATTCGAGGAGTCAAGGATTTGCTGGGAATTCCGGATAGAAGAAGAGGCAGATCAAAATATGGTGCGGAAAAACCCAAATCGATATGAATGGAAGATGCCTCTCTGGAACTTGTTTTTCTTGGTCAATCGAGGGAACAACCACAACGTTACGCCCCAAAACTATACGGAGCCCTTCCGAATGACCTATAAAATAGTCTACTACACTAGCCAAGAAAGAGTGTAGTAGACTCCATTCGCCCGTGGAGGTGAGTGGAGGAAGAATCAAAAAAGAGAAAGGTATTGCTTATAATAGTTGCTCGTTCATAAATTCACTCGACCACTTGTTAGTCTTGCTACACTACACGACAAGAGTCTAGGGTAAAGTTGAAGCAGACACGGTCAAGTGAAGTCGACTTGATTCAACATACCATATGGAAATAATAAAGAAGAGAGGGGTCTCGCCCAGGTGGCTCCCGCAAGGTAAGGACTTCAAACTCAAACAAAGAACTCTCTTCTCCAAGGCATGAGTCAAAGAAAATGCTGTATGTATCTAATGCAAGACCCGTCGATAAGCTAAGGCTACGACATGAAGGAAGGCCAGAAGAACTACAGAACCACGCCCACCAGAGCTAAAGGAGACCGAAGGGAGTTGCGGGAGGAAACCGAAAGATAGGTAATCCATATGGTGAAACATGAGAAAGACGGATTGCTTAAAACCGGAAGAAATCGAGTCCACCCACACAACGACCGACGGACTCGTGGTACTGAAAACCTCATTAGATGAGAAGGTAGTTGGCTGGCAGACCCCTGAACGTACATTAGCCAAAGGCCCCTATCAACTCAATCTGGAAAGGGAATAGACCGCCGTGAACTCCGGCGAAAGGCCCAAAGCTCAAACAGCATTAAGCCGAATTACATGGAATGGTATGACAGATTGAACAAGACTCAAGGAGTGCAAGAAATATTCCAGGCATCTGGGGTAGCAGATGCAATAGCTGCATCGATAACAGTTATCCCGAAAGATGCATAACTGTTGGAATGGATAATAGGCCATTTTTCAAGAGCGTTAAGGCTTACTTGTTAGAGTAAGGAAAACATAAACTTTTTGATTTTCTGGGGGAGTATGCTCTTGGAATACTGGAAGATGCAGCTGTCATCGGGGGGCAACAGAGGGGTAAATCCGCTGGCAAAGCAAAGACAGCTTGAGACTCTCCTTTGGAGAAGCAAGTTTAGGTCTTGCCTTGGTCTATTCAGGTTCGAAAGAGGTGAGGAAAGAAAGGAAGAAGTGCTGGTTCGAGTCAAGCTCGTGACAAGGCCTTTTTGGTCATATAATAGAAGGGTAGACGCCCCTATTTTCTCGTTAGACGGATGACTCTCCCATTTCTGATAAAGACGGGATAGGATCCACTTTGGCAGCTGAACTTCTTTGTCTATTTATCTAGAACCCCTTATCTCTTTTTACTTTACTGCGCCCGAGAAAGAAAAGATCCAGTTCGGGGACCCGGGAGAAGCAACTGACTGCTGCTTCCTCCGCTACAACTGGTGGTTATGGATTCCGAAAAGGAAGGGGGATGAGCCGGGCTAGTCAGTCCTTGTCCGCTTGCTCCACAAAGTGACCATGTTCGTTCACAGAGATTGAACCGCACAAGCAAGAGATGGCAGCTAGACAGAAGGAAGTTTTTACTTTACCCCAGATGCACTCTTCTCTTGGAAGAACAAGAAGAATCTTTCTTCTAGGTTGAAGCTTACCTTAGATTCTGATCTCTGGAGACAAGCAGTGAATCGATATCTGGATTCCCCGATCCCAAACATATTCAGATAGTTTAAGATGTGAGAAAGAGAGAGTCAGGCTTTGAAGTGAAGCTGGAAATGAAACACTGTCTATTCCGATCTTTCAGTCAATCAACCCGAGACTGTTGCCCCCAATTTATTTTTGGAGTAGGCATTCATTCTAGTCTTTTCGCACTTAAGCCTCTTCTTGGAGTTAGGGGCTTTCATAAGGCTAAAAGTTGAGAATCAGGCCTGGCCTAGTGGCAAGCCTAAACCGCAATGTCATCGAAAAGGCAAGCAAGTCAAGTAACTGACTCATCAATCGATTTCCCACCCATGCGAGTCGAGGAAATGGGAATGAATGCCGCCGTATAAGGCTTTTAGAAAGAAATGCCTTCTCCTCTCCCTCCTTGCTTGTTTAGTTTTAGCATTCCGAACTAGGCCAGCTATTAGCTTAGTGCGACGCGCACCCATTATGATCGAGTAAGTTGACTTCTTTTCCGCTTTCTAGACAGACCTCTTGTAGAACGAAATTCCCTGTCTACGATTTTCGTCTATGCTTTGGGGCAAGCGGCTAAATCTTATGGATAACATTTCGCAGATCCGCTGTCCCATAGCAAGTTGGGATGAGCAGCCGATATGCCGATCGGAGTTCCGCTGTTCACTATCAACCCTCTCTATTCTTATTCATTAGTACCTACTCGTTCTCTTTTCTCTCTCTCCATTTGCTTCTAGAAAAGAATCTAAGCAAGCGATTCGATGTCAAAGAACCCGAGCGAGGGCCTTCCACCATCAGGGAAAGAGAGTTGGCTAGGTATGGCACTTCCTTTCAAACATCAGGCATATTCAAGGCACCAGCTTCTTCCCCGCAATAAGAAATAGCTAGAGTCGAGAGCAGCTCCTTGGCCCTCCTCGGGCATTATGGAAGCTGCTCTAGCTACCTTCTTACCAACCATTCTTTAGTAGCCAAGGCGATTGAACGAGATGAGTTCAAACCCGAAGCAGACCTAATAAGTTAAGTATAGGCCTCTGGTCCTCCGTCACTATTTAAGGCCTCACGGAGATCGGATCAGTCTGGTCAACGGAGCCTCCCTCCGGTCGCTTCCCGAGAGAATCTTTTTTGCTGCTTCAACATTTCCAGTTGGATATTCATCAGCGGCTGAATCAGATGGTGCCGAATCAGGTCTTGTCGAATCATATCTTCCCACCTATCGTCCATGCTCGTTTGCCTCACTTCGCTCGCCTTCGGTCGCCTCAGCTTCTCAATCCAATCTTGAAAGATCGACGGGGAGGGCTTTTTCCCCTCAGGCGACGGGGGGGCTGTTCTCTCAAGCGGCGAGGCCGAGAGGAACTCGGTCGTTAACATCGTCTCGTCATGCTGCTTCAAATCAAAAAGGCTCGTAAAGGCCGCTAAATCCGCTGAAAACGCACGATAGACGACTTGTAAGGGCGACTCGTTGAAAGGTGGGCTTTATGCAAACCTATTTGAAACAAACCTATTCGCTACCCCCTCCTTTACCGACAGCTAGGAGTGCTGCCCACGCTGAGCTAACCACTTATTAGACTGAGGTTTCTCCTGTCCAGCAAAATGGTGTTGCTGAACGGAAAGATCGTCACATAATGGAAACTACTCGGGCGATGCTACTCTCCTCATCGGGTCCTTCCTTCCCTTATTGGCCAGCGGGCTTGGAGCAAGATAGCGATACTGCGCACAGCGAACCGCTAAAGCCCTCCTCCCCTTCCAACTACCGCGCCTAGCACACCAGAGACTGATGATGATCCTAAGAACGTGCAAAGGATCGAAGGGGAAAGGCTTCCATTACTCGCTTGTTGAGGAATGCACTGACAAGCAAGGCTTAACTCGTCTCAAGATGTTGGATTGACTGCACCACTGTTGGCTCGCTCCCTGCTGCTGGCTAGCTCCTACTATTTTTTGCTTGGCCTATAAGTTCTTAGATTTGCTTGGCCTGGCAGGTAAATGCGCGATTTCACACTTGAATTGACAGATTGGCTTGGTGTGAAGTATACCGTACTGTAGAGAAAAGAATGCATTGGAGAGTATGCATAGCTGTCTTCCACCCCCATTCGGGCTCGTTCGTTTAGCAGATCGAATGAATAAGCAGTCGAAATTCTTTGATGTGCCGCTAGTGCTTTGGTGTAGCGAAGGGCTTGAGCGCTAAAGAAGGAGAGATTCACGGGTGAACCAACTGAAAACAGAATCCAATCCAGATGCCAATCCAATGAGTTCACTGCCTTTCAAGAGTCACCCTAAGGCCTAACAGAACTACTATCACTGAACTTGGCTAACTTCGGCTAAGAGAAGGGCTTTAGCGGCTTGGTTCTAAGGTGAGGTTTTATACCTGGATTCGGACAGATTGATAGAGGAAATGCCAAAGCCTTCTTTCCTGCCTATGTGCAAGCGCTCTTAACCTTCTCGAAGGCAGAGAAACTTTAGTTGGTGAGTTGCCTTCCCTCTAGGGTGATTTGACTAGTGGAATTTAAGTATTCGATTCACCCACCTCTTCTTGATTCGCCCTCTCTCTCCGGTAATAAGGGTAGAGGAATAATAGCTAATCAGGAAGACCGGTTGCAATCAGTCTTGCAAGTCCAAGATCAGCTGTGTAAGAAAAGGAGTAAGCACATTTCCAAGTCGAATCTCCTGTCTTAGGAATAGTGTTCATAGGCCCAGCAGGCATCTCACTCGGGAAGGAAGCTACTTATATGAGGGCTGTGGTTCATTCATTTCTTAAGTACGCAATACGCAAGGGGTCTCAGGAATGGAAGAAACAAGAACAGCAGAAAGGGCCAACTAACTACAACAATAGACTGAGAGAATACCATACCAATAAACTAAATGAAGACCCCCCGCTACAAGGATAGAACACACCATAATAATACGAATAAAGACCGCCCTCCTATCATTCACCAGGCTTTAGCACTCAGAGGGAGAAGCCTTTTTTCAAATAAAGGAAGTGACAACGTTAATGCCCGAGGAGGTTGAATAGTTATAAGATACCACGTCTCGGCAGAATCTGACCCACTTTCTGCCACTCTCGCATAAACCTATCTTATGTTCGGCCCTATGGGTGGCATAGATAAGGGGGGAGTTGAAATTAGCCGTGCGGCCATACCGGTGTGGGCCGTTCGGGCGGTGCTGTGTGCGGTCGGAACTCTATCTTAGGAAGGAGGGAATGAGTTCTTTTGCCATCGACTTGAGGTTCTGGCCTCAGACAGACGTGGTCTAGTTCCGAACTCCTGTCTTACTCAACACGAACCCCATACGAGAATGAGTCTGCAATTTCGTCTGCTGATAGTAGTAAGTAGGAAGAGTAGTGCCATCTGCTTTCCGAAAAGAAAGCTACCATATCAATCAGAGCAGGATTGGGCATTTGGATCAGGAATGGAGGACTGTTCCCGAACAGTGGGCTGGAATCGAGGGTAGCAGGTTCCGCGTATCCTTTCTCAAATCCCGTCTTTTTCATAGCAAATGGTTTTCCGTTCTGAGAGCAGGTTTAAACAGGAACTTTTTGAGTGAACCCGGGGATTTTTGAAAGCTATTTCGGGTCTCGTTTTGTTACTTTTTCTGTAAACCCGTGTTTTTTCGACACCAGGCTGTTTCCGCTCTGAGAGAGGTCTCGGATTGTCACTCTTTGAGTGCTTTTTCACATATATTAGATAGAAAGTTTTGAAAAAGAGACCGAAAAGAGCCTTTCTTGATTTCCCTGCGAGACTTAGTCAGCTGAACGGAATGAGACTTAGTCAGCTGACGGAAGGAGACTCAAGTTCGGGATGAGCGTACTCCTACTAGCTTGCGAAAGACCTTCAAGGCGGCCTCCACGGAACTATCAGCTACGTGCCTACGTTTGCTGTTTGAAAGCCCTAGTGCGCTAGCGCTGGTATCGGATTGGAAAGTGTCTTCAAACCCTGTCTTTTTGCTTACAACCCTAATTTCGGCGAGCCGGTGGCAAAGAGGTAAGCGCAGAAGGAAGAGGCGGGATAGGCAAAAGGAGTGGATTGGACATTTCGAGATGGATGAGTCAATTAGGCCTTTCTTGGATCCTGAATTATAAGGGTTGCCCATAAGCTTCAGAACACTATAAAGAAGCGGCTGCGCTGCTAAGCTAGCTGCACCAGTCCACCTGTCGGTAGGGCGGGATTTCTTTGCAAAGGAGGATTTCTTGGCTTAAGGTAAGGGATCGAAGCTAGGCTAGGGATGGAATACTGAGCTTGGCTGCCCTTTCATCTTGAATGGCTGGCTTGGGAATAGCGGGAGCAGCAGACGAGACGACGATCAGACAGCAGAGGCAACGGGGGCAGATGACGGGACGGAACTCTTAAAAGAAAAGGCCGAAGCAAGCAACCTTACTAATAAAGGGGCCGTAGCGCGGTAGCTCAATAAACCTAGAAAGGAAGCGGGAGAGAAGGCTTAGAGTTGCCCGCCTTGATGATCCCGGAGTTTGCTCTTGGCTCACTACTGCCCCAGTCTCTCATTAGGCTGTGTTACAGTCTGTCTTCCAGAAGTCCCGAAGGCGGCCTCTTTGTGGGGCGAATAGGCTTAGTCGTCTTCTTGCTAGCTTGATGGCTGTGACGAAAGAGCAGGCCTTCGAGGAAGGTCTTAGTTTTGCTGCTTGTTGTCGCAGCTAGTTATGTCCCTACCGGCTCTATTCGTTAGGGATTCTCGCCTTTTAGAATGCAGATTTGGACAAATCTCCCAGGCACGAGACCTGCTCTTCCATTTCGGTCAGAAAGGCGCAAACAGCCGTCAAGGCGGCGAGAGAGACCGCCTTGCCCGATCATTCCATTTCCTCGTGCGTCTTCTTATTCTAAGATATTCGTTTTTTTTTCTTTTTCGACTTTATAAATCAATAGCTTTCCTCAGTAGATCCGAATCTGCGGAGGAGCAAAACAAGGTCATAACCCCTTACATACTTCTCCAAACCTACTCTTCGGGGGATCCGACCAGTCGAATACAGAGGAGTGGATCAGGAATAAAAACCTCTTCTGGTTGGTCGAAAAGTACACTCCCCTTCTGTATAAGGGGCAGTAATCCGTCAATAGAGGTAATAGACGGAGATCATGGAATCTAAGTTGTATAGGAGTAAATAGGGTTTAACAACTCCTCTCCTCCCTTCCCCTCCCATCTCGCAGGTAGGGATGATGGATGCTGATTTCCAACTCTACTATATCGATTGTCTTTAGGGCCTGCCTATCAAGGATGAATCTTGATAATAGGCAACAGGGAGAAATGGTGTTGATCCGCACCACCCCTGCTCCAGCTATCCTAGCCTCTGCATTGCATCATTTATTTCTGCAGGCGGATCTCCGATCAGGATAAACACCTGAATCAACGGCTTACAGGACTATGGAATACTGGGCGTCACTGCTATATGTTGTTGCTGATAGCATTGCTGCTTCTTCAGGTGCCTTTGCCCTCGTTGCCTCTCGTACTCACCCCCTTCCCACTACTGCAGCTTTTGGTGCTGCTAGCTCCGCCCGTTCAACCGGCCGGATCTACTGAATCAACAGAGTCGACTAGATCGAGATCAACATTATGTTCCCTCTAACGATCAAAAAATTCATAATCCTTCCCATCCATGGTAATACCAAAAAGAAAACGGGTAAGAACTCAAATCTACAACATAATGCCCATACTACTTAGGTCGCTCTACTTATGCCCGTACGTACTACCCAGGTGGTTATACCTATAACGACTAACTGCCTTTCACGACAGATACAGCTGATCCACGTTAGAGCGAGCGGCAGATCGAACAACAGACCCTTCTTGATAGTCATAGCCCCCCAACAGTGAGTTGTCGTTGATCCAGTAGTTCCAGTAGCACGACGAGCAGTTCCAGGAGCAGCAGTCGGTTCAGCATAAGAAGATGAAGCAGCTGATTTACGACCAACCTTGCTTTGTGTACAAAATCCCTTTCTTTTAAGGCCTCGTAACCAGCAACAAGAGTTTCTGGATTCCTCAGGGCAAAGTCCATGTATCGATTTATCCCCTTTGAAAGCTTCTTTTGGATCTAGTTCGTCTGGAATGAAGTATCCTTCGGAATCTTGATAGTAAAGGCAGAGATCATTGGGTGTCGTACTAAAGGGGGAATAACAGACTCGCCTTCTGATGCAGCCCCACAAGGTGGCAATGAGTCTTCCCTCGTCCAGATCCGGTATTGGGGAAGAAAATCGCAGCCGGATGAACCGGGATCTAAAGGGGTTCTGATCTATGCCGTCAGCGCTAGCTTCCAGGGAAGTGGCAACCACTACGAGAGGTGGATTTTATTATTTATGAAATATCGGGAGGCTGCCTTCAAAGACGATCGAGGGTTGGTCTGGGGATTCCTCCAGGACGCAGAGATCGAAGTGCTGATTTCCCTCACTAGTAGCCTCTTCCACTCGGGAGCTGGTGGTAAATAGGATCGGATCCTGAGTACGGGAGATAGCAGATAGAGGAGGTGTTTTCCTTGGGGTTTTGGCACCCTAAAGAAAGAGTTGCTTGGCCATTATCGGTCGGTGAAAGCAGAGGCAAGAAGCTAACCAGTCAAGCAGAAGATACTTCTCTTGAAGCTCTTCGATCTCGTATTCAGCTGGTTGACCCTGTCTGTGTAAATAAGAAACAAAGCGCTCTCCTAGCGTCGTCCGCATATCGCGAAGGACCATGAGATCGCCGTAGAGCTTTTTCAAGCGAATGTACGGCTAGACCCCGTAAGATGGGATCGTCATAGATTTCGTACCAATCTCCACATCGTTCGAGCTTCTGGATGATGATGTCAGGCGAAGTCGTCTCCATGAGTTGGAGTTGCTCGGCAGGGCAGGGGTGCTCGCCCTTACCTTAGTAGCGCTCTTTGGACTAGCACCAGCGTTAGTAGCGCTCTTTGAACTAGTACCGGCGGCTATATCCCGGATTTCCTCCAATGAAAACTCGCCCCACACAAGGGGTTGCCCGTCCTGCTTGAGAAGGTACCTACAAATGGACGCCCAGTTTTTATGAAATGGAACATCCAGCGTGCGCCCCCCCCGGTGTTGATAGAAATATGTGAGCTCGGCAGGGAACAGAAAAGATGGTCCATCCAACATGTGGAATGCTTCTGTCTCATTCGTTACCCGTTAAAAGGAGGTTGGTCGTAGATCACGAACTGCTTGCTCAAGAAAAGATCAATCCGGCCAATCAATCAGAATGGGGAGTGTTTCCCCGAAATCGATAACTTTTCAATAGTTCGTTTATGACTCCATATAATCCTAATGTTATGGGGTTCCCCGGTTAACGGACAAGCTTCTGTCGGATACGGAAAGAAGAAACCCGGAAACGCTCTATTCTTTGATTCGTGATATTAGAGGATAATCACGAGCACAGTCAATTGTTTCAACGATTCAAAGAATTATTTAACCCAGAGAGAGATAGAGGTAGCTAGCCTATTTGGTTGTCCCCAAAAGCGCCCTCCCCAAAGGGAAAGATTTTATTTTCCATAAAATTGATACAGCTATGGAAAACTAAGATAATGTCTTTTATTGAAGCACAAGATCTTCTCAGTTTCGTTGATGGAACTGGAAAAGAACCAAAGGACTTTCTTGAGACTGATGACAAAGGTGAGATAATGAACCCTGAGTACGTCACCTGGAGAAGAACAGACCGACTATTCAAAATCAAAATGATAGGCACCATGACCGAAGACGTTCTTAGTCCAACGACAAGACTAAGAACGTCTCGTAATATTTGGATGTGCTTAGAAAAAACGTTTGCCCAATCTTCAAAGGACCGAGAACTTCAACTACAGTGTCAATTGCAGCTATGTCGCAAAGGGTTCCAAACCTGTTTATGTTCGAAATTGAAAACCATATGTGATGATCTTACGGCCATTCAGAAGCCAGTTTCTGATTCAGATAAGGTCTTTGTTTTGGCTCTCTAATGGACTTGGGCTTAGATACGAGGGATTCGTGACTTCTATGCTCTCAAAACCCCCCTCAAAAAAGAAAACTATAGCCAGTAAGCCAGCCCTCCAGCTGCATTAAGGAACTCCAGCACTGGACTGGAGCACTCAAGCAGATAAGGCAAGCCTAAAGTAAAGTAAAGTAAGCTCAAGCAAGCTAGATAGCGTAGTAGCATACAGAGCCATGTGTCTGTAAGGAGGCAAAGCCCCATTCTCCCACGATATATATGGCTAAGAACTCCACGCTTAGTTCGTTTTATCTTATTTGGGGCACGGGGGGTATGAATCCGTGAACCCGATCAATGCCGAATGTCTCTATTAGTTTAGTGTCCCAGTAACCTTCCAACCCGAGTGAAAGCAATTGATTGGATTGATTCCGCTGACCCATCACCTGCCCGGTCTAAGCTACAGTTGAACCGATTTCTTTTTTTTCTTTATTTTACCCATAACCTAAAGCATCCGAGCTAATTACATAACCAATTTGTTCAGCGGACTGAGCCGGCAGAGGCAGAGGAGTTTATGCATGAACTTTCTAGTTGTTCCATATCGAGATCGATCAGATTCCATTCAAGTTAGACCACCAGCATCTGAATCAGCAGAATCTAAGCTAGTTGCGGGTGGGATAAGGGCAACAAAGGCATAAGAAGCAAAGACATAGGCTGTGTGGGCACTAGTCATATTAGCGGTAAAAAAAGTATGGGAAGCGCTAGGATGGTATGGGCTGCAGCATAAGAAGCTACGGCACCACAGTTCAGTTAGAGACAAAGGCCCCACACTCTCTAAAAACAACAAAAGAGAGAATTCCCGGTGTGGGATAAGCGCTAAGTCCAATCCTAATTGCTACTTTGGAAGAACCAAGACTAATGAAAGCAGCGAAGGTAGCACCACATGTAGAAGTAGAGGCAGCCCCCCACCTATGCAAGCATCATTCCTTCTAGTTTGTACGGTCCCAGAAGCGGCTTCCCCACCATCTCGCTTAGTTAGAGTGCCAATGATAGGAGGTACCGGTTCCGGCAAAGGTGTACGGAAGAAAAGGTAATAAGACCATCGCTAGTTTCCCGTTACCAAGAGGCAAATCAACAAGCCAGCAACCGTTCAAAAACCCGAGAAAGCTATCATCTCGCGCGGATCCATACCCATAACCACCGGCATCTTCACTAATTGGAGATAGGTGCGTCCAAGTCCTTTCTTTCTCTTTCTTATTCATTCATTATTTTTTTTTGCTTGGCTGGCCTAACGTGATCATTGAATTCAGTTTCCACTATGTTCTTCTCTTGTACAGATTGAGTGTAATTGAAGAGGTTTTGATAGACTGAGAATGCCCCTTTTAGAGGGCAATGAGATCAAAATCTAGCTTTCGAATGTACCTTGCTACTCCTATACTGGTTTTTCCGTTGCTGGGCGTAGGCCTGTTATTTATTATCACCCGAGGCCTGAGGCCGCTCACGCACGCATGCATCGGAGCTGTCAGCATTTGGGAAAAATGGGTAAGCCCATTCTGTATAAGTAAGTATACGTTGCCATTAGTTCTTAGAAGCGATGTTCTGTCATTCCCAATTTCTCGATATCCGCCCTTGTTCGTTTGTGATGCCCCGTTGGATTTTTTCCAAGAAATGGAGTGAAGGCATTAGCTTACTCTAAGGTAGTGTAGATAATAAAATGTAGATTTTGTGTGCACTCGCGTCTGCCCTTGTTTTGGTCTTCGCTTGTGTTATTACTGATATGCTCCGACATGTGAGTAGAAGCGCTGTGCATTCGCTTTCCACTTACTTCAACAAACCGGCAAGGGTTGAAGAGCCATAGCTAGCAGAGGCACTCATAGTGCTAGTTCCAGAGCTCAAGTTTACCAGTTGAAGCGCTTGATTCCCATTTTGTGATGTGATTCATAACCAACCACCCGTGCGTGAACCAGCGAAGAAAGGCAAAGGGTGGTCGAAGATCAGGGTGGTCGAAGATCACGTAGCGCTTGATATGGCGTCTTGCTACTTGCCCGCATCAGAGCAAGCATAGGTGGAGACAGCAGAGTCAAAGGTAACATATAGCGCTCCCGCTGGATCGCCCTAACTAGTCATATTGGTATGCATCTACTAGCCCGGGTATCGAGATGTTACTGAAGCTAGTGGAACTACGTGAAGGAAAGCTGCCCTTGGCTCTATATATGATGCTATAAACCATCTTGATATAGCAGCGGAGAAAGAAGTGCTGCTGCCTCTCTGCTCCTTCTACCTTTGTTTCTCCTGCTTAGGTCTCGCTCACGGATCTCAACCACGAGACTCAGAATCACGCTCACGAGGCTATCTCGATCTCTATTGTGCAGCCTGAAGTGGTTAGTCCGGTTATCAAGGAGGAGAAGATGTCTGAGAAGGATTAAATAGTTGATAGTGAGCAATCGGCTAAGGAGGATGACAATGAATTCTCGTTCCAGACAGCGACGGGGGTAGAGAGATATGATTTTGGAAGAAAAAAAAAGCGGCATACTAACAATGGTGATACTCATTATGATATTTCTCCAAATGAGGATCATCATCATCATATGGAACGTGAGGTTCTATTTCATACCCTCTTTCATCCAGCAGTTTTTTAAAAGAAAATCTTACTATTGTTATGGCAATATTAGAAACCTGTGGATAGTGGTTCAGATATTATTAATAAACTTGGTTTTTCTCATTCTATTTGTATATCTTCTGCTCTTCTTTCTGTTGTTTAGACTGGGGGTCTTTTTTATTCTCTGGAAGGAGAAAAGAAAGCCTGTGTTATAGAGGAAGTCCAGTCCTCTTCAAGAACAATACATGTTCTAGTTTCGGACAAAAAACTAGGACACTCTTGGATGTTTTCCGTGGTCTATGCATGGGCTCAAGCTTGCCATCGGCATGAGACGTGGCAGGAATTCACTGAGATAGCGAATTCTATCTCTCTCCCATGGTTGGTCATTGGGGACTTTCACACTATTCTCGATCCAGCTGAGAAAAAAGAGTTTCCGTATCTCAAACTGAAGCCTTCCGGACCTGCACGGATTAATGTTTACTTCACGATCTTGGCTACTAAGGTAATCCCTATACTTGGTCTAACAAAAGGGAAGGTGGTGCAGCAATATTTGAGCGTTTTAACATAACTCCGGTTAATGTGGATTGGAGATCTATGTACCTAGATGCATTTCTTCTCCATCTTCCTATCACGCGCTCTGACCAAGCGAAGAAAATGGAAGTGCGCCGCACCTTTTACTAGTCAAGCTTCATTATTAAGGCCTACCCTTGCTTTATAGGATTAGGGGCGCCTGACCTACTGATTCTCTATCACAGTACCACCTCTTTCTCAAGCCCCATCCTTAACCCTTCCCCAAATCAACAACTGATCTGATCTACAAAGCCTAGACCCGGAAAGAAGGAAAACCACAAACAGCTTAAATGAACGGCTCGCTTATTTTCTTCACTTACTGAGAGAACAAATAAACTGAAAAGTCACCGCCTATCACCCGCGACAGGCGAATTTATTTTGCAGTTTTGGTCTTGTTAACGGGGCAGAAGAAAGCTTGTTAGCTCAAGTCAAGATAGCTGCTCCGGGTTGCAGTGCATAGTTAGCGTGGATGCGATAGCGCTGGTCTTTGAGGCGCGAGAGCTTCATCTCGGTGGAAGGGTTCCATTGTGACACTGGTCTTTATCGTCGAGCGAAGCGAGTGGCGAGACAAGCTCACGAAGCGATCTGGGAGTTCTATCCGTCGAGCGAGAGATGAACTGAATCGTATGTCGTCAAGTGAATGAGCTTCTTCCTCCTGTAAAAAAGATCTTCCAAGAGCAAGCCCTATTTTTTGTCTTTCCCTCTTGACTGTACTGTTCAAAGAGGGAGTCGTTCTGCTATTACGTAGATACGATATCCAAGATATACTGGAGGCGACATAGACATAGTGGTTGTCCAACGAGGTACTACGCATAATAAGATCTTGCTTCGGGTGATCCACATATCGCGCACTTACCCTTTTTTGATAATCCTAGGAAGATTTTTTATGCATTATCGCCTCACCTCATGTCATGGTTAAAGCATGAAGGATAGGTGGGGTCTACTACTCCTTAAAAAAGATTCTGAAGAAGTCACCATAGAACTCCTTGGATCATCTGTTAACGGCTCAATCCATTACTTCTGAGGAATGCTAAAAAAAAAATAAAAAAGGATTACTTTGTTGCTTTCTTTTTTCATTTTTCTATACTATTCTTCCATTGTTTCGATAGATCCCGGGATCAATACAATAAAAAAACCTATGAATTATAGTAGAGCAGTTGATGTTGGATTATTTCGAATTGATCGGAACAAGCAACGGACTGAGCGCCTAGCGCGAAAGCCGTTGCGCGTTAGCGCTTTAGTTTGATTGCTGGGTGACATATTTAAAGGAAAGAAGCCAGAGATGTGCTTAAGGGCAAGAGATTGATTTAAAGACTTTATTCGTAGACCAACCTAAACGGCCTTAGCTGCTTTCAAGGCTCATCTCTTATTATTGCTTAACCTCAGAACCTATCGCACTGATTGGATTGACGCCTACCAGGAGTGCTTACCGAAGCCCATATCCGTTAACTGCCAACCGTTTTCTTGCTTGGCTTATACCGTAACCCTTTGATTGGCTTGGCCTTAACTATACAAGGGAGACCGTATACCTTTCTTGATTGGCTTACCGATATGCTTGCCGTATACCTATTTCCTTATCTATAGTATTTTAGCTTATACTTACTTATTGCTTTCTTATCTATTTCATTCTGATTTTGACCGTTATGCGCCTATTTCTGCTTCTTTCTTGTTGTATACTTGTTATACCTGTTGTATACTTATTGTTATTACTCCTCTTTATTTCATAGTTATAAGCTCTATTAACGCTCACCTCCACCCCAAAGGCTCAGGCGTAGGGGTGGAGTCGAGCTAGCCCAGATATAGTCTTTCAGTCCCTCTCTGATAAACAATACTACTCATAACGAAAAAGAGATAGATTTATTTAAAGACAGATATCGTGTGTACTGAATGACCAGATTCGAGCGGGAATGGGAAGATCAGACCAGACCGATTGATAGAGTTTCTACCGATACAGGACGACAGCTCGACCGATTGAGACAGGGCAGATGCGACCGATACCTCTTACGAGAGTTGCGAGAGACCGATTCCTGATTGCGCAGATGCAAGGCCTATATTCGCATTTTCATTGACCTATCCTTGCTTGCCTTAACCTTAACCCGGTTACAGCCTTGACTGAACACTTGACACTATACTTTCATTCAAATCTCGATATTTAACGGAATCGGTATCGAACAAGCTAGGGATTCACGACTAGACTCAAGGACGGGATGAGAACTATTAAAAGAGATGGCGCACCGGGAAGTAGCTCTATTTACAGAAATAAGATTTGTGGACAGATGACCGGTTGAACAGCCGAGCCGATGACCGAGACAGATGCGAGCGGAGCACCTACACCTATGTGTATGCTGCCGACCCTTTGCCTTATTTCGCCTGAATATTCGCATCTTCATTTCCCTATGTATCTTTCCTTATCAAAGAGCTTGAAGAGGCCTTCCGCTTCACTAAAATGCCCTACGAGACAGACTCTGATTCAAACAAGGGATTCGCGAACAAGCAACTAAGCTAATGTAATGGCATCCGTGACAGATTCATTCACCGAAGCGATTGACCGATACAGAACGCGATTGATTTGATTCCACCGATTAGCGTTACCCGATTGCCACAGATACTGATTCCCGAGCAGGGAAGGAAGAGAAGGAATAGACTAATAAAGACAGGAGACAGGAATGGTTGGGCCGATACCGATGACCGTTAGCCAAAAGACGGATTCCATCAGACAGAGCAGACCGATGACCAAACAAGCAACGGATGAGCGCTCTCTGATCGTAGACCCTTGACTAGTAAAAGGTGCGCGTTAGCGCTATTTTATACAAAAAGTTTCTTGCTGGATGAGCTCCTAGCGCGAAAGCCATTTATCGATAGTTATACAAGGCGATCGGAGATCCCTACAGAAGATAGCTTTAAGAAGCCCGATGCTTAAACTCAAATTGCCATAGATCGCGATGAACTCATCAGATGAACTACTACAGGAAAGAAGACCAATTCGACCGAAGACCCTATAGACCGTTACAAGACAGCTCGACCGGGAAGTAGCATATCTTTCAAGAAAGAAATTCGGTTACAAGGTATTCGCCCTAATTGAATAAAAGCTATCTTGAATAAAAGAAGGGAAGCGGTTTTGATTGGATTGACGGATTGAGGACTAAAGTCATGCTTTACCAATTTCCAATACCTACTCTTGATCCTGCTGATGTAATTGTTGCATAAAAAGCTTCTATTTCTTTAGCACCTACAGTCATGCTGACCGAAGCACCTGTACTTCAATCGATGAAGCAAGGTAGGGAGATATCGATTAACTAAGCACGGGAGATATTCGCTAAACAGATAAGCGGGATATTGAATAAAAGAAGGGAACCGTATTCGTGGACAGATGAGCGTTTGCGACCGTTTACAAGAGTGAATACTGAAACAGACAATTCCAAATGCCCTCAGACAGATGCCACTAAACAAGTAAAGGACAACGGACAGTATTCGTGGACCGGGAAGAGCAACTCTCATTCAAGGAAGTGGACCGTTGACGACAGCAGGCCGGGAAGGACAGATGCTAATAAAAAAGCCGATTATCGCATGTTTTTAGAGGCCTGACCCATCTGACCCCGTAAACTCGCGATATTTAGCAAATAAAATAGGCCATTCCGGACCTTTTCCTCATGTCGCTACCAGCTACAGATCAGATATGACCGGTTGAAGAAAGAAGAAAAGAACAGCTGCTAACACGGGCGGTAAGGCATATCTTTAATAGAAAGAAAGATATCGATTCCTTTATAGTTATAGTAGAAGGGGCTAGCCAACCCTTATTCTTGCTTACCGATATGCTTAAGAACCCAACAAGGCATGAACTGCAAGAGGCAGAGCTCAAAGGAAGGAGAGATCTTTCATACAGATTGAGTACTGATTCCGACCGTTACAGATTCAAGATTCCCGGTTGGGCCGATTGATTAGACCGACGGCCGGAAAGGGGTTGGGGAATAATGAAAAGAAAGAAAAAGATTGACGAAGGGAGGACAGGACGGGAATGAACCAAGCATAAATGAGAAATTGCGCGAAAGCCGTTGCGAACAAGCAAGGGATGAGCTGCGCGAAAGAACTTGATTGATAAAGGAGCCCGTTCGGGCCCCCTATATAAAGGGCTTTAGCCTTTTCTTGCTCGTTAGCGCTTTGCTTTACTAATATAATTATTAGGGGCTGCTAGTTGTAGCGCGCTAGCGCCCCTATAGAGTAAGGCTCTTCTTCTGCGAGACTCCATCAAAATCCGCCACTCGTTGGTTGGTGTTCAATTCTTTTTATTGAGACTATGCCTTCAATTCCATTCTTCGTCTCCCTAGTCGCAGTATTCTTGCTCAACCCAACATGCATTTTAGAGTGCCGTGCCGGGGCGATAGGCGCGCCGCAGTCACGCATTCGAGCAAGAGCCTTTGCCTTTCTTCGCTATGTAAATAGAGGGCCGGAATAAGTTCAAGACCCTCAACAAAAGAATGGATTAAGGTGATAGAGTGTTATCAGGAGACGCTAGGCTTCGGAATTGAAAAATGGCTCTTTTTTTTGTCGTCAGCGGATTTCGCTCATCAAGTTCTTGTTTGATCTGCCGCTGTTAGAACACCACAATATTCGTCCTTTTGGGGTTAATGCTCTCAATGGTGAATCGATCATTCGAGATCCTTTTCCTTGTGCGAGGACGGAATGGAAGAAAAGTAATAAAACCTGCGATGGCTACTGAATAACCTCCTTTTACTTTCTCAATAATAAAGCCTTTGACCTTTGTATTCGTTCGCCAAATCTTGTTCAATTCCATCCAAGCTCGGTTTTGTCTTAATCTTCGTGGAAGAAGAAGAAGCGGTTCACCAGCCACTACATCTGTGGATCCCACCAAATCATTAAACCTGGCGGCTGCTCGCTCTTTGATCAGTGATTCACCGGCCACTAGATCGATGAAGAATCTCTCAAAAATCTGCTCTTTGATCAGTGATTCACCGGCCACTAGATCCAGGGATCCCACCTTATTCTCAAACCTGGTGGCTCGGTTGATTGGCACTCCTGTAGGCTCATCTTGCATACAAATTCTGGGGGTCCCAGGTCCTGCATCCACCAAGAACATTTCTTCCCTTAAGCGTAAAACTGAAGATTGTGAGGCGTTTCCACTACATAAAAAAAAACTTGAATTAGATCTTGGAAATGATCGACTCAAATAGATGCTCATCATAAGCTTTTTTATTTTTTTCCTCCTCTTCCTATTGATCAGAAGCATCCAGCAGCGCCACGCCAGTAGAAAGAGTTAAGCTACTAAGCTAAGCTGCTGTTGGGGAACTCGGTAGAAGCGATTTGCCGCTTCCGCCTCTCTAGGCTTCACAATAGCTCCCCCCTATATAGAAAGAAAAATGCCAAAAAAAACGTTACTCGTTATCAGCGTATCCCAAGATTATTTTCATATAGATAGAGTTGGGGCCGCCTTCTCTGATATCCCGACAAACTTCTTCCAAAAATGGGAGTTCCCTCTTGTCTTGTTCGGCCACCTTCCACTCTGGGTTGGTCTCCAGTTCGGCCCGCCTCTCGTCAAAGAAGTCGATAAGGGCTTCTTGAGGATTGTAGGCGGCCTTTTCGGCCAATGCTGGATTCTCCGAAAGGACTTGTTGAAAAAGAGAACAACATTCATGTTTCAGCTCCCGGATTTGGAGATCTCTATTCTCGAACTCGAGTAATCGGTTATACTCTTTCTGAGAGGGAGCTTGATCCAGGGCGGTTTGAATATTGTTCCAATATTCCCCCTTTTCTTTATCCAGTAGAAAGGGGGTCTGGTCCCTTTCGAGCCGTAAAATTCGATTCTTTATTGAAGACTCTAGACTCGAATTTTTTACAATAGAGGGTTGGTGGGAAGGTCCTGCTTCATCCCGCGCCACACTTGGTGGATTCACCGATGTGCCCTCCATTTCCGTTTCGGAAAATGGTTCTAACAAGACCCGCATCTCGAAGGAATCCTCCGTCCACGAAGACGAGCTTGATGGGCCGGAATAGGGAAGGATTTCCCCACCCGAAGCACACAGAATTAGCAAACCAGAAAGACCAGCATGACTACAACAACTACCTAAGCGAGAAACTAAGTAGATTCGTATAAAATAGCAAAAGAAAGAGATGAAAAATAGAATGATAATAAAGAAAAGTCGAAAGCCGTACTTGTTATTCAACCGAAAACAAAAACGACGCAAGATAAATATCAAGCCCAAAATCATTATTGCAAAAAGGACGAGATTTTTACCTGTTGTCATTCTCTCGGTAACTTCCGCTCCTAGAAAACGTTCGCAAAAATCTGCTACGGAACTACCTAAAAGAATTAGTAAAGAAAAGAAAAAATGACGGATCCTAGGAAGATTTGTAGATAACACTCGAAGGAATTTCATGATTTTTTTTTTTGTAGGATCGCAATTTCTGCGAAGTCGGTGCCAGTAGTGATATCCTAATTCGGCTACCTCTCCCACTCATCAAGGCAGACATAAGAACCTAAACTATTGCCAAGGGAGACCGGAGTTCTCTTTGCCCCTTCACCTACTAAAGGATCAGTTACTGGAGTGCTTTGCTTCTCAGGGCCCTCCGCGTCAGAGTGACCCCGCCGGGGCGATCCATTCACCCGGAGTTAAAGTTCGATCCATTAGGTTCTTCGATTTGTTCGGAAAAGAAACGAGAGACAAGAAAACATCTTTGATTACGATTAAAAGGAACAATCTCAAATAGACCAAGATCCAATTTCGGGTCATTTCTTGGTGAACATGATCTGCCATAATCTCTTCGATCCCTTCATTTATGTGCCAGAATACAGAGAGATTTGGTAGGAAAGTGGAAGAGACTTTTTTGTATATGATAATCAAAGGGAGTGGCAAAGCTGCAGTAATTCTTTGGAAAAGCCCGGTTCTCTTTGTCTTCGAGCTTTCATTCCTCAATCCACTGATTTGTTCCTTCATATACCTCCCCACCAATAGATAGAGACAAATAGGAATAACCGAACCACGTCTACAAAATGCCAGTACCATGCAGCTGCTTCAAAGCCAACGTGATGCTCCTTGGTCAGATGACCGAGATATTGGCGAATACCACATATGATCGAGAAAAGAGTACCTATAATCACATGAAAACCATGAAAGCCAGTTGCTAAGGAAAAGGTAGAACCATAAATACTATCCGAAATAGTGGAGGGTGCTTGATAATATTCCATTCCTTGAAAGCCAGTGGATACTAGAGCCAGTAAAACGGTAGCTACTAAAGCGTAAACTGCCCGTTTTTCCTTCCCCGCGAGTATAGCATGATGAGCCCAAGTTACGGCAGCTCCGGATGAAGGGAGAATAGGGGTATTTAGAAAAGGGATTTCCCGAGGATCTAAAACCCCAATCCCTTTTGGGGGCCAAATACCTCCGATCTCTACCGTAGGTGCCAAAGAAGAATGAGAAGAAGCCCGAAAAAGAGCAAAAAGGAACATAACCTCCGATACGATGAACGGAATAGAACCATATCGAGGTCCTAATTGTACGACTTTGGTATGATGTCCTTCCAACGTGGATTCACGTATAACATCGCGCCACCATACGAACATGGTATATAGGATAAATATGATGCCCAAACTGAGAAGTGTTGCACCCCCTTGAAATGGGTGCATGTACATCACACCTCCTACGGTGGTTGCCAAAGCTCCGAGTGAACCCGAAATAGGCCATGGACTTGGATCTACCAAATGAAAAGAATGCCTCTGAGATTCAATCATAAACCACTTTGCCTCGGTTGTATGTAAACCCCCCCTTCACCCCCACCCCCTAAAGTGGTAAAGAAGGGCTCTTTGGGGTCTAATTTTCTTTATATCTGACAGGACAAACAAATAGGAAGGGATGGTTCTTTCATTGCATTGATAGAAGTCTAACTAGAAAAAGATCTCTCTATTACTTTGAGAATCGTTGGTTTGACCGACGAACTACGTGGGAAAATGGACCTTCTTTCTTTGATTTTCAGCAAGCATTTTTGTAAAGTAAGAATTCCATTCAGTTCGGTTTCGGAAAACTTGCTGGTCGCGGATTAGTGCGTTCTGCACCGCCGACGGCCTAAAATAAAAGGCGCTGGTTGATCTCTCTGGTTGAGGCTGCATTCATTTATTCAACTTGACACGTGGGAAGGGCTTACTCTCCTAGTGGCTCGGCTTGGTCTCGCTCCCTTCACGCACTATTCCTCCCCACTAGAGCGATTGAGAATCTCGAGAACCTTTCTGAACGTCCGTCTTCGCGGGGCGATTTGAAAAGGAGTATATCTTTCTTGCTTGTAGTGCCTTCCATTCCACTTTTCTGATCGAGAAAGAATTTCTTCCGGTCATAATGAGATTAAAAAACGATGCTTCCTTGGCCGTGTGGAACATGGATTAGCATTATGTCATTCCTACAAGTGATCCCCCATCCAGGATTGGAAGAAGTGCTATATGAGGACTTCGAGATCAAATAGAATATGTTTCTTTCCATTCCTCGTGAGCCACTTATTTCTCCGAAACAAGAGATCAAAGTTATTTGACTCCTTTTTCCCAATAAGTCGACGGCGTTACACCATTGGGATACTTCGAATAAACTAGAGTACATATAGGATACACCGGTGCTAAAACCTTTTCTCAAGATATCTTCCAAACTGTTGGGGTCGTTGCTCCGGATGTTGTTCCCCCGGTGTGAAACCAGTTGGTTCCGTAGTTTTAGAATTCTGCTGATCCCAAGTACTCCATCTCCATCATTGCATATGGGAATATAGAAAGTAAAGAGGAAAAGGCATGACCAGAAGAATTGTGTGAAATAAGTGAATTTATCCAGTTGAGGCATTCTTGATTGAGAAAAAATGATTCCCTCCAGACAGCTTAACTCCGTCAAGCCTGTACGAGTAGTGAAGAACTATAGTGAGTTGTGGTTGTTGACCAACGGAAAGCATGGAAAAAAAGGGAGGTTCCGAAGGTCCGGAAAGCCCTCACTTTAAATATGGGACATTTTGATCCCCCTTTCCTATCACCCCCCCCGGTTCTGGTTCAGGAAAGGGTCAACGCAAGGATCTTACTTCGAAGCAATCTCTGGAGTTTTCCCTTATCCGAACGGGTCTTGCAATAAAATAGGATTTCATATTGAGCTCCAAATATACGCTATTGGGATAGGATGGCTCCTACTAGCTCTCCCCCCCTAAGAACCGCACGTGCGAGTTCCCCCGCATACGGCTCAAGTGGCGAAGGCCCTTTCCTTCGCGCTTGGTAAGCGCTTCGCTGTAGCCAAGCTTACTGCTAGCCTTACTAATCTAAAGCTAGAGCCAAGCTTCGACCGCGACTGCTCGTCGCTTCTGGCCGCCTTATTCCGTCACCCGAGATCCAAGTCAGCACCGGCAAAGATCTCTTGATTCCCCGCGGCCGGGCCGGCTTGGAAGCAAGCTACCTGTCGCCTATCTCACGCCCTTTCAACTTTTTAGTAAGATAGCCCTCTCGGAGAAAAAGCGGATTTACAATCAGCCTGCTTGCTTAAGCCTAAGATTGTAGGGGAGCACCCTGATTTACAATCAGCCTGATCGTAGAGCAC
>QWCI01000580.1_pt1 | contig 31611 bp, 46 predicted proteins | sample 1972541 | NCBI WGS metagenome assembly QWCI01 (sample SAMN09866712, study PRJNA288562) | Human oral metagenome isolate term3_saliva, whole genome shotgun sequencing... | isolation source: mouth | host: Homo sapiens | place: USA: California | reverse complement strand
ATATTTAATTTCTTATTTTTTCTTTTTTATTTTTCTTTTTTTAATTAACATTTTATAATCTATATATCATTTCATTTATCTTTTGTACATATATTATTATTTAGCTACAATTACCATAGCATGGCGAATTATTTTATCTTTAATCTTGTAACCTTTTCTAAATACTGAAATTATTTTTCCAGAATTTGCATTTTCTGCTTCTTGTATTGAAATTGCATCATGAAGTTCTGGATTAAATTCTTCTCCTACTTTACCTATTTCTTCAACTTGATTTTTTTCTAAAAATATTTTAATCTGTTCAAACATAAGACCTATACCTTGTTTCAAGTTTTTATCTTCTGTTTCTATAGATATTGCATTTTCCATAGAATCAATAACAGGTAAAAGCATTTCTACAACATCTGCTTTTGCATGTAATGCTGTGTTTTGTTTTTCTTTTTCAGTCCTTTTTTTGTAATTTTCAAACTCTGCATACATTCTTAAATATCTTTCTTCTTTCTCTTTAAGAAGATTATCTTTTTCTTCAAGTTCTGCATACATTTCATTTTCTATTTTTTCATCTAGCTCAACTGCCATTTTTTCTTCATCTGTCATTATTACATTTTCCCTCCTTCTTCTTCAATCCTTCTTAGTAATTCTTTCATGGTAAGCACCACCTTCTTATAGTCCATTCTTTTTGGAGCTATAACAGTAATCTTACCAATGTTTTTCCCTTCTAAACTTGGTCTTGCTGTTATAATACTAAAGTTTTTAAGATCATTTGTATCTTCTCCAGCAATTTTAACTGTTATTCTACCTTCTTGATCTTCCAAATACTTATCAATTTCATCAATATTACTAAGTATGTTTATATATTCATGTTTAACTTCATCATCTGAAAGTTCTGGAAGTCTAAAAGATTCGGTTGCACCTTCTATATATATCATATTTTGCAGAATAACTTTGTTTATCTCTTCTATTATCTTAGTTATAATTTCTATTCCTATCTCTACTTCTTCTTTAATATATTTTTCTATAGATTTTGGTATGATTTCTAAAGGTTTACCAATTATTCTTTTAGCAAATAATTTTCTTAAGTCTGCTAATATATTATCTGAAAGTTCTTTATCAAATTTAATGATTGTTTCTTTTACAAGTCCTTTATCTGTGATTATAAGGACCATAATTGTATCTAAACCTATTCTTATAAACTCTACAGCTGTTATTATCTCTTTTATATCTTTAGAGGTTATAGCAATACTTGTATAATGTGTTATCTCAGATATTGTTGCTGTTGTAATTTTTGTCAGCTCCTCTAGGTTTATAACCTTTTTTCCTAAATTTTTTCTAATTAATTTAAGATCTTCTGTACTGAGTTTTTCATCAAGTATAAGTTTATCTACATAATACCTATAACCAAGTTTTGATGGTACCCTTCCTGAAGAAGAATAAGGCTTTTCTAAATATCCCATTTTTTCAAGTTCAAGCATTTCATTTCTGACTGTTGCACTTGATATATTAAGCGGATATTTTGATATAAGGCCTGCAGAACTTACAGGATCTGCTGTTTCTATATATTCATCTATTAAAGATTTTAGTATTTTTTCTTTCCTATTATCTAGTTCCATTCTCCTCCTTTTTAGCAGTCTATCTTTCTAACTGCTATTATTTTATACCTTAGTTAGCAGTCTGTCAAGTAGTTTGCTAAAAAAAGTTTAAAAATTTTAAAAATACCTGTAATCCCTTGATATTACTAGAATATTAAAAAACATATAGATATATAATATACCTATATGTTTTAATGAAAATTAAAATTATATTAAAGGTTCTTAACCTTATTATATAATTCCAATTCTCTTAGCATCACAATGAATTCCACTATAATGCTAAATATTAAAAATAATAATTTAATTTCATTATTTTGACATATTATAAATAATATAATATTTAAAATTGAAATTATAACAACATCAATAATCTTTTTAAAAAGAATTTCTTTCTTTTTAATTGTTATATAGAAATCATATATAATAATTGAACACACAATTATTCCTAAATATAATTCAAATTCCGATATTGTTGTAATTAAAATGACTATTAGCCATTTTAAACCTAGTAGACGAAAAAATTTTCTTATTTCAATTTCTTTTATTACCCTTTTATGTCTTTTTATAAAATTTTTATCCAATTTTATCATCTCCTAATTAAAAAAATAATTGTCATATATTAATGTAAGATAACCTATAAGAATAAATAAGTAATAATACACTTTTCCTATCATATCTCTTCACCCCTTTCATAGTAATTCATTTCAATTACCATTATTACTATAGTTATTATTATCAAAATAGTATATATAATAATATTCCAATAGTAAAACAATATTTCTCCCCCAGTTATATACATTAATAATCTTGAAATCATGTATAAAAGAAGAAATATGTTACTGATAAATTTAAAATTACTTGAATTTATAACGACTCCTAATAAAGAATCTAAAATACCATAGAACAAAAGATACACTGCTTCTAAAGTTCCCATTCCAATTAAAGAAATAGAAACTATTATTGGCTCTATTTTAAAGATACCAAGCAACAATTTAATTGCTTTTTCTTTGATCTTTTTTACCATAACTGATCATCTCCTTATCTGACTAATTAGTCAAAAAATTTTTTTATTTACATATATTATATACCATTTTCTTTATTTTTCAATTTTCACTTAATTTATATTAATATTAAATTTATAATACTCTTTCTTCTTAACACTCTAATATAAAGCAAAAAATATGAGATATATATTAATACATCCCATATTTAAGTTCAAATCATTCTTTTTTATTTAATATCCAATAAAAGGAAATAGTTGCTAAAATTCCTAATATTGCTATCATATCTGCATTTTCTATTATAATATTAGCATCCGCTTTTAAAATTATTGCTAATGCCGATATATAAAATATAAATAAATCCATAATTATCTTTTTTATTTTATCTACTTCCGAATTTCCTATAAATAATTGAAGTAGATTTAATATCCCGATAAAAATAATTACCATAATGTTTACTTTTATTAAAAGCAACACACATATGATTATTATCATTTTAATAGCATTTAAAGACTTATATGTCTTAATGATCCTTCTGATTTCGTCATACCATAGAGTAAAATTATACTTTACTCTATTAGCAATTAGATCTAATCTAATTGCTATTAATACTACCAATATATATAACATAGATAATATTAAATTTGCTATATTATAATTATTTGCTATGTATATTAATCTCTCAACTAATATATTTAGCAAAATGAATACATTCATAATATATTTGTGAAATCTTCGTTTCTTTAAATTTAGCATAAAAGCATCCCAAATCAATGTATAAAATATACACGATATGAATTTCTTATTTAAATTCATAAAAAACATTAAAAATAAAACAATAAATAACTTTAAAAAAGTTACTAAATTATTATTCCGAATCAAAAAGATTCTTAATTTTCTTTCATCTATTTTTTTCATTTTTTTAGCTCCTTTATTTATTTTATTAAAAAAATTAAATTTCCTATCAAAAATATTACTATGGAAATTATCAATAAAACAATAAAATTCCCCAAAGTAATGCTTACTTTTAAAATAAGCATCATCAAAATTGTTGTAATAACTGCTATTACTGCATTAGCAATTACTGCTTTTGCTGTATCGTTTTTATTCATCACTTTCACACCTCCATTTCAAATAATTTTATTTAAAATTTTTATATCTCCTTTCTCAATAAATATTATAACACATTTTATGTATATTGTAAAAAAAGACATGTTCTTTTTCTAGAACACATCTTTTATTCATACAATCATAAATATTCATCATGATTATATGAAATATCCCATATAGTTAGTACTATAATAGAAATAATTATAATTACTATAAACAATGCCATTAAAATGTCTGTAAAAACCTCTTTCCGAACACGGATTGCTAATATTATTATAATTATAATATTATAAATCATCTTTAAGCTTATAATATAGTTGTTTATTATCAATATTTCTATAATATAAGCTATCAAAGCAATTATTTTTGTATTCATACTTACACTTCTGTGTAAGCTTATTAGAATAATAACAATAAAAGCTTTAATACAAGTTGTTAAATTACTCCGAAACTCATATTTCTTTTTCATTTCTCATCACCTCTTTTAATAATATATTGTTATTATACCATATTTTTCTACTACAGTTTAGTCTTTTTTCTTTTTTTCTTCCTTAAAGGCTTTCTTAAAGAGATAATATAATCTTTTTTTAAATATATTAATGTAATACCAGGATTTAATGCTGGAATGATTTTTTCTATTCTGTCATGTTGTAAATTATTTCTTATACCTTTTAATAATATACTTCCTGTAGAATACCCATGTATTACTATTATTACCTTCTTATTATATTCTAAATTATCTAAAGTATTTTGTAATGTTATAATGGCCTCTTCTAGTGTATATGAATGTATATCCATCCTATACCTTTGTTCTTCTGGTATTAATAAAAAATCTGTATCCATATTTCCACCTATTATTTTTTATTTTCTTTTCCTTTAAAATATTTTTCTCTTAATATCTTCGCCCTTTTAGTTATATCTTCAAACCATTCTTCAGGATTTATCATACTTGTTATTATTTTTATATTGCTTTTCTTTTTTTCTTTTTTATCATCTTTTGAATATTCAATAATAGATATATTTTCCATATTTTCATTATTTTTTTCATTATTTGTAATTGTTACAATATTATCAAGTCCTACTTTTGTTTTAATCATAACTGCTCCCATCTCTGTAAGCATTGGTCTTAATAATCCTAATATTTGGACAAATGAAAGATTATCTTCTTGTTTTTGAAAATTATATATATGTGTTATAAAGCGTCTATAGAATCCACTAGGTGCTTCCCTATATTCTTCTGGTATATATTTTTCCTTTTCTTTTTCTATTAAAATTGATGACATTGCATGATAAAAATATTTGGAATCTTCAATAGTCATATTTTCTAATATATATGCTAAAAATAATTGTAGTGTTCTCATAAGCTTACTTTGTTTTGTTTTTACATTAATTGTAAGTACACCATTTTTTTCTTTAAGCATCACATATGGATAATGCCATGCTCCAAATCTATGTCTTATTATTGCACGTTTTTTCGCAACTTCTCCTAAATTAGTTGTACTTTTAACAAACTTTATCTTATCTGTTATTTGAGTTAGTATAACATTAACATAGTCATTATCTGCAGAGATATTATATATCTTATCCTTATTTTCCTGTATTTGATTGCTGTATTTTTCTATAAATGTTTTGTTAAAACCCTCTCCACAAAAAGAAAAACATCTTTTAAGTTTACTATTTTTGCTTCCTCTCATTACCATGATAAACTGTGACTTATTCCCACCTTTAGAATGTCCTGTAACATATACTTTTTTAATATTATTATCAACATATTTTTCATACATTTTATCATAATATTCTAATGCTTCTTTTTGTGACTCTGTATATATAGTTTCTGGATATGCTGAAATTGCATTATCTTTCCATTCTACACCACCAGCTGTTCCTTTAAATGCTATATATATCATATCTTCATATTTTAATGTCACCATTACAATAGGTTCTGATCCATCTGTATATCCAGCTTTACTATTATCTATATCTAAAATCTGAATCTTACTATATGTTTCATCTTCCCTAACCGTTTTTAATACTTTTTCCATTTCTGTTTCGTTTATTTCTGCCGGAAGATGTCCTAAACTATCAAGTTCAAACTTAAATTCTCTTTCCCAATCTCTTATTGTCTTACCAACTAATTTTTGTCCAACATTAAATTCTGTTGTATATAATATTGTGTTTATTATAAGCAGTTGTGTTAATGATAACCTTTTCACTTTTCTTTTCTCCTTAAACTTTTTAGATATTCTTTTTTTGTTTTATCTATTCTATAGCTATCACAAGATTTACTTATTGTTTTATTATGTGTAAATATATCTAAACTATTATTCTCTATATATTTAATAGTTATCTCCCATTTTTTTACAAGTGCTACTTGAAACAGCCATGCTCTCATCATATTAATATAATAGTCTTCTATTCTAATTTTTGCAACTATATCAAGATATGATGTTTTAAAATATTCATCCTCCAAATATAACTGCATAATCATTCCTATCCCAAATCTGCATATATATGTATGATCACTTTTTATCCATAATAATATCTTTGTTATAATCTTTTCTCTATTTTTCTTAAAAACCTTTGGACTTATAGTATCACATACTGCCCAATTATCTACATATGGTAAGAACTTTTCTAAATCACTTATAACTATATCATAATCTTTCATATTTGATATTATTATACCGGTGTAGCATATTTTCTTCAAAATATTTATGTGGTAATTTTAATAAAAATTCTTCCTTTTCTTCTATATTTAAAGATTTTTCTATTTTCCTTATATCTGGAATTCTTACACCTATCATAGTTTTTTTATCTATATTTGGTATTAGTTTACTGTTAAATTCTCTATATCCTAAGTCCTGGTATTCAAATAATTTGTTTTGTATTTTCTCCATTTAATCCCTACTTATTAATCTGTCCTCAATTTTTTTTAAGTAACCTTCTATTACTATATGCTTGTTCTGTTGTATTTTTTAGCACGATTCATACTTTATTTATCTTTATTATATATATTACCATCATCTCTAAACATTTTTCAACAAATATAACAAAAGAATGGTGTAGATGAAGTTTTACTTTTTTTCTCCTTTACCATTCTTTAGTTATACTATTATTTCTATTTTTTTATAGGTATCTTAAATTTAAATAACATACCTATTTTACTTTTTTCAAAACTATATTCTATATTATAGTTTGTTAATATGTTTTTTATTATATATAGTCCAAGTCCATTACTATTATTATTTTTACCTTCTGTATAGAAAAGTTCAAAAGACTTTTCTATTTGATCTTTACTTAATTTTTTGCAACTATTTTCTATATAAAAATAGCCATCTTTAACCCCTATATTTATAATTCCATTTTGATCTGTATATTTAACACTATTACTTATTAGATTTATAATTATCTTATCAAATGCTAATTTTGATATATATATTTGTTCATCTTTTAAATTATAGTTTATTTTTATATTCTTTTCTTTTATAAGTAGGTTATAATTTTTTATAATTTCTTTAATTTCATCATATATTTTTAAAAGTTCTTTTTTTTCTTTTAATTCATGAAATGATGATATTGAAAGTATTTCTACTATCATTTTAGTTAAATCATCTACTATTTCTATTGATTTTCCTAAATACTTATCCTTATCCTTATATTTTCCGAACATTATATTTCATATTTTCTAATATAATCTTTAGACTTGCAAGTGGTGTTTTAAGTTCATGTGATGTACTTCTTAAAAAATCCACTTTTGTTTTTTCAAATTTAATTATTTCTTTATTTTTTTTATCAAGATTTTCTATAACATTTAAAAGTCTTACATATAATGTATTTATTTGTTCATTTAAGTTTCCTATCTCATCTTTTGTTCTTATATCAAGTCTTGCATCTTTTTCTAAATTAATCATTTTATCTGTTATCTTAGTTATTTCAAATATAGGTTTTATTATGATTTTAGTATATATATATGAAATAATTATAGAAAAGATAAAACTTAGTATAAGGGTATAGGGTAAAAATCTTAAGCTTATATTTCTTGCCTCTTGTGTAACATCCTTCGTAAAAATAAATTGTAAGATTAATTCTACATTATCCTTTGTTTTCACTTTCTTTTCTTCAATTATAACAGAATTATATTTACTACCATTAGCTATATTAATATCTTCACTTAATTTAAGTTCATCACTATTTTCATTAGAGCCTATAAATACTTTAATATCATTATTTTTTGAAAATAATTTTAGAGATTCTTTTATTGTATCACTACTAAATTCTTGTATACTTGAAGACAATTTATCTGCAGTTTTCCTTATTTCATTTTGTTTTGTATCTAAATATATTTTTTGAAAAGCAAAATAAATTATTATATGTGTCAATATTATTAAAAATGATAATATTGTAAATGTATATATAAATATTTTAGGAAAAAGTTTCATATTTCTTATTTTATTCATTTTCAAGCTCCATTTTGTATCCGTACACTTCTTATAGTTTTTATACAATCAAGTCCGAAGTTTTTTTCTCAATTCTTTTACATATACATCTATAACCCTATCATATGGTATTTCATCCATTTCATCCCAAATGCTATCAATTATTTGATTTCTTGTTAATACTATATTCCTGTTTTTTAAAAACATTTTTAATATTTCAAATTCTTTAGCATTTACATTTATAGCTTTTCCCATATATTTTGCAGTATACCCCACAAAATCAACTTCTGCTTCTTTATATTTAAATATACTAATCTCATGATAATATCTTTTTAAAATTGCTTTTATTCTTGTCTCAAGTAATGAAAGAGAGAAAGGTTTTTCTATATATCCGATCACAAAGACTTGAAAATGCTGTTATCTTATATTGTTCATCATTATATGATGTCATCATAAGTACAGGTACCTTACTTTTTTTTCTTATTTCTTTTAAAACTTCTATCCCTGTCTTTTTAGGTAAATTTATATCTAATAATACTAAATCTATATTATTTTCGTTAAACTTAGTTACTCCATCTAGTCCATCTACTGCTAAAATACAGTTATATTTCAATTCTTTAAGGTATTCAAATATCCCGTTCTCTTATAATTTCTTCATCTTCAACTATCAATATGTTCATAAAATATATTTTGCCTTTCTCATACTTTATTTCTATTAATATATTTAATATATTTTTTATTCTAAATTAATTTAAAATATATTAATATTACATATTTAATTTTATACTGTTATAACTTACTATTCAATATCTGTAAGTAATGTTTTAGGATGTTTTCTCATAATCTTATATGATCCTACAAAAAGTGCTATAAGTATAACAATACTTCCAAGTATTATAACATATATCATATCTCCTGCCCCTATCTTTATATCAATCTTTGTAAGAGTCTTATTATATCCATCTAATTCTGCTCCACCTGATATATTTGATGATTTTGCTTCTTTTTCACCTTTTGTTGTTATTTCTTTTGTTACATTTGTAAGTATATTATTTGCCATATTTTTTGCAGAATAATTTGCTACAAAATATGATATCATAAATGCTAATACACTTATAATTATAAGTTCTAGTATAAACTGTCCTATTATATATATTTTAGAAATTCCCATAGAAAGCATTATTCCGAATTTCTTTTCTTCTTGCATTTATCCATAAGAATAATAATAATGTAAGAACTATACCTGCAAATATTAAGCTTCCCCATAATAGGTTATCTGCAACTTTATACATTCCTGATATAGATTGTTGTAATGCTGGATAATTACTTGAACTCTTAATTAAATTATATGCTTTCCAATTAATATTAAATTTATGTGCATTTTTTATTACATCATCTATATTTTTATCTCCTTTAACATAAAATGTAGCATCTTGATATATTGCATTATCTTCAGTATATCCATATAATCTTGCCGCTGTATCTATATCTGATACCACATTGTTTTCATATAATTCAAGTACATGTGATACTCCTTTTTTATTCTTTCCATCAAATAATCCTACTATTTCTACTTCAATTTCTACATTTGCTTGTTTTTCATTATCTGCATCATAGATGTTTGATTTTATCTTAAATTTGTCTCCAACTTTTAAATTATTCTTACTTGCAAGTTCTTTATGCATAAGTATTTTACCTTTATCACCTGTTCCGAAGTGCTCTTCCTTCTACAAGTTTAAATGCTCCTGACACAAATCTTTCTTCTTTTGCTGATTCATTTACACCCATTATCATAACAGCTGTTTTAAACATTTTTGCTTTTTCTTCACTTTGATAACTTTTTATCTTATTACTAGTTATTGTTTCTTTTCCGAATCAAATCTCCGAACAGCATTTATTCTTTTTACATATCCTGAAATATCACTCATTTCAGCTATTTTTTTAATATCTTCACCTTTTAAATTTCCTGCTCCTCTATTTGTTCCTTGATTTACTCTCCTATTTATTTGCATCGAAAAACTATTTGTTATATTTTTAAATGTTTCTTTAGATGCTTCTTCTGTCCCTTTTTTTATAGCTATACTTATAAGGCTTAAACTTGCCATTATAATCATTACTAATAATAATATTAAAGTTTTTGTTTTTTTTCTTGTTACATATAAAAATGCATTTTTAAACATAATCTTTTTCTCCTTCTTTTACTTTCTTTATTTAATATTTTCCTATAAGCTTTTTGTTTTTTAACTCTAAAACATAATCTGCTTCATCTGCAACTTCTTTACTGTGTGTAACTACAATCACACATTTTTTCATTGATTTAGCTAGTTTTTTAAATATTTCTATCATATCAATAGCTGTATTATTATCAAGATTTCCTGTTGGCTCATCTGCTAAAATAACCGGTGCTTCAGATACCAAGGCTCTTGCTATTGCAACTCTTTGTTGTTGTCCTCCGTGAAAGTCTCATTACATTTCTATTTATTTGTTCTTCAGAAAGTCCGAAGTTCTAAAAGTATATCTTTACTTGCTTTTTTATTTACTAAACGTATATTTTCAAGTGGTGTAAGATAATCTATAAGATTATAATTTTGGAAAATAAGTGATATATTTTTTCTTCTATGATAACTATATCCTTTATCTTTAATATCTTCTCCACTGAATAATATTTCTCCTTTTGTTGGTTCATCAAGACCTGCTAAAAGTGATAATAATGTTGATTTACCACTTCCAGACTTACCTATAATTGCATAAAATTTACCTTTTTCAAATTCTATAGATATGTCTTTTAAAATCTTTTCATATGATTTGTTATAACTATAACTTATATTTTTTAAACTTAATATTCCCATTTTCTTCTCCTCATATTTATCATTTTTATTTTATGTTTTTATATTTTTATATTTTTTTATTTTTTTCTTATCTTTTTTATTTATCTTCTTACTTTATAATTATAATTACAATTTTATAATTTATATATTAACTCATTTTTGATAATATTTTTTTAGGTTTTTTAATAAGAAGTATTCCTAAACTAAATAATACTGATAATACTATTATTGCAACAAGTATTATATATGTTTTAAGCATTATTATAATATCTATATTTGAACTTATATCTGCTCTTTCAAACATATTACTTAATATATTTTTAACTATACTATTTCCGAACTATAATTGTAATAATTATACTTGGTATTGATATATATATAAATTCTAGTATAAATTGTGCCATAATCTTATATCTTCTAACACCTATTGAAAGCAATATTCCTATTTCATGTATTCTTTCCCTAATCCATAAGATTAAAATCATTGAAAGAATAATTATACTTCCTAAAACAACTGAATATGTAATAATAATTATTATTCCTTTCATTGACGTTATAGAACTTATTGTATCATCAAATCCTTTTGTATTTTTAGAAATTGATATTTCTTCTGTGTTTATACCTGTTTTTTTAATATCTTCTATAACCTTATCTATTTTTTTAGGATCTGATGCAAAATATACTATACGATTTACTTTTTCTTCTTTTTCTTTAACAGAACTATAATCAGCAAAAGCCATATTTTCTGTATAATCAGATGTAAGTCCTGTATATTTTTCTTCTTTCTTACCTGAAAATATACCTACAACCTCATATTCTATATTATTATTTTCACCATTTGCTTGATCTTTAGAATTATTATTATTTAACTTTTTAACTAATATTTTACTTCCAATATCATATCCATTTTTTTTAGCTAATTGTTCATGTATTACTATCTTATTTACATCATTTTTTTCTATATGTCTTCCTTTTGCAATATTAAAAGCTTCACTTACAAACTCATTAATAACTTTAGAATCTGTAACTCCATATATTTTTATAACATTCTTGTAATCTTCTGGAATATCATTAACCTCTATTTTTTGATTTTCCTTAATAACTTCCCCTTTTTCTAATTTAGCTATCTTTTCATATTCATAATTATATTTTTCAACTCCCCCTATATTAGAAATATTTTTTACAATATCAAGCTTAAATGTATCACCATTATTTGCTTCTAATATAATTGATGAGTTTGAGGCATTATATATGTTTTGTTCTAATTTTTCATTAAAACTATTTATAACCAAACATGAATATATACTTACAAGTATTACAATAAACATTAATAATATAATAATAAATTTTGTTTTTTTTCTTGTAATATATAATAATGCATTTTTAAACATATCCCTTTTCCTCCTTTGCTCAAATATATATTAATATACAATTATGAAATATTTATGAAATATTTTAAAAAAATTAAATTTAAATCCAAAAATTAAAAAATAAGAATTAATACTAATTAACTCTTATCTAAATATTAATAAATAAAAAAGAGATACTAAATGTATCCCAAATTAGTGCCAACAAAGTATAGTTATATAAAACTTTTTTAGCTCTCTTGACAATTGAAGTGAAATCAATCTATTTTTTTAATATACTTATTATTTTATTCCAAATCTTTTTGAGTAAAGATTCATTATATCCTACTAAATCAACTTCTTTTGATCTTGTTTCTTCAATTGTTTTTAAAGTTTCTTTTTTATCTTTAAATAAATTATCTGGATTATATTTTATGTATTTTTCTAATTCCTCTTGTTTTTTCTTTTCTTGTTCTTTATTATTTAATTCTTTCTTTTTAGATTGTTCTATAACAAATAATCTAAAAATCATTCCAAGAATATTTTTAGCAGTATCAGAAATATTTTGTTTTTCAAATGGTAATGCAATATTATATGTAAAAGAACTATTTTCTGAACAGTTTTCTTCCATAAATACAATATATTTTTTGGGTATTTTTTTATATTCATTCATTGGAATATAATTTAATACTTCAATAACCTCAGCATAAGCCTCTTCATAATTATCTATCTTTGTCATTAGCAATCCTCCAATTCATATTCTTCTTCAATTTTTAATTTATCAGCTCGCTCATTCATTCTTTGCATATCTTTTTGGTCTTTTAATACCTGCATTACACTTTTCGCATCTAATTTTCCTTCCTGTTCTAGTTTTTCGCTTATTTCTTCTACAGATACACTTCCTCTGAATCCATCAATTGCAGTTTCATCTATTTCACGTATTTTGTCATTAATTTTTGTTAATCCTTTTCTGTATGTTTTAGGCAATGATTTCACATATTTTCTAAATTGCAACATATCATTAAAATCCCCAGACATCCCATATTTTTGCAAAATTTTTTCTGGTTCAATACCACAAATAATTTCCGTAAAAATTTCACAATTTCTTTCTGGAGAATATTCATCAAAATAAACTCGTGCTATATTTTGTAAAAATTCTTCTTTCCTATCTAATAATTCTTGTCTATATATTTCTTTCTTCTCAAAATTTTTATTTAATTGTTCATCTTCAGTATAACTATCATAATAATAATCATCACCAAATCTCTCACAAACTAATCTATTTACTTTATTTTCAAATGCTCTATTTTTAATATAATCAATCATATCTGATATATACCCAAATGTTTTATCCACACTTACTTCTATTGTAGAAAATTTGGAAATGAATTCTACTTCTTCTTCAATTGTTCTTCTATCTAATAATATATTTTTTATATTTGGAGTTAAACTTATTGACACATCTTCATTCGATTTTTCTAATATTTTCCCAAATAAATCTTTCGTATCATATTCCCACGACTCACAAAATCCAGCAAAATCACTGCAATAATATATATGTCCTTCATCAAAAAAACCTTTTCTACCTGCTCTACCTGCTAATTGTTCAAATAAATTTTTACTAATAGGTCCCTCATGATATTTTGTCAATTGTGCAAAAATTACATTTTCCACAGGAAAATTAACTCCAAGAGCTAATGCATCTGTTCCAACTACTGTATCTATCATCCCTTGTTCAAAGCATTTTTCAATAAATAACTTTTCTTTTGGCAAAAGTCCTCCATAATAACCAGATATTCCCTTTCGTGCATTGTTAAGAAATTCATAATTATCTATTTTATCATCTTCTGCTAATCTTTCTATTGCTTCAAGTGTTTCATCATCTTGCATTTTTCTTGATGAATACAATGAATATAAAATATTTTTAATATTTCTTCTTGAAAATGTTACTATCAAAGAATTTCGTATATCATCTGAATTTATATTTCCTTCATAAAAAAGTGAAGTTAATCTTGAATCATTTTCATATGCAAAAAAATCTCTTTCTGATACTCTATTCACATATTCTTTTAATTTACTTATATCTCCCAATGTAGCAGAACATAATAAAACATTTTTAGCCTTTGAATCATGCAATGCATCAATATACGTTCTTGCTCTACTAGGATTTTCAAATATATAATGAAATTCATCCATTATTAATGTAACATTTTCCAATTCAGAATATTTATTAGTATATATTTCTTGAGTGCAACATATAAAATCACAATTATCTGGAACACTTTTTATATCTCCAGTTTCTAACCCCACTGTATATCCTGCATCAAGTAACTCTCTATATCTTTGATTTGATAAAGCTTTTATTGGAGCAGTTATAATAATTGGTTTTTCTTGTTGATTATGAGCCCATTCTAAAAATACTTTGGTTTTTCCACTACCAGTTGGTGAACTTAATATTACATTTTGTTTATTTCTAATACTTTCACTACAATCTTTTTGCCAACTAAAATCACTATCTCCAATTTTATTATATTTTGTATATTCACTATCTTTTGTTTCCATTAATCAAGCTCCTTTTAGTATTTATTTTTATTTTATCATAACACAATTTAAATATAAATATTTTTATAAAAAGGTTAATTTGCATTTAAAGTACAACATTATTCTATAATAAAATATCAAAGCCATTACTTTTATTTTTTGCACTTCACTTGTAAATTCATCTTAGCTTTATAAAACACTATCTTTCCTTGATGGCGTTTTTTTTGTATATAACAAAAAAGTCAACCAGATTTCTCTGATTGACTTCATACCTTTCTATTCTTACTTTAAAAATTCGAACAGAAACATCATTGGTGCCTATGATCGCAATAGGACTTGAACCTATGACCTCCTGCTTGTAAGGCAGATGCTCTACCAACTGAGCTATGCGACCATCAACATGTATTATAATACTATTTTGAAAGTTAAATGTCAATACTTTTTATAAAGTTTTACAAATATTTTTTTTAATTTAAACATATAGGCTTTAGATTAATACTATAAAGCCTATATATCTAAACTTTCTTTTACAATGTATTATTTAAAATTTAAATTCTGCAGTTATATCTTGTGTCCAAAAATCTTTTACTTCCTTAAATACTTTCTTTTCATAAGGACTTAATTTTAAAGATAAGTCTATTTCTTGGAATAAAAATTCTTTTAAGTTTATTTCTTTAAACATAAAATTCTTAAATTTTGTCCAAAAACCTCTCTCTACAGGTGCATTAAATGTTTCTATTGTTTGTTCTTTTTCAATTTCGTCCATGATTCCAAAATTTGTATTTGAGTCTGAATCAACTTCTACAAGTATTCCATCTTCATTTAGTCTATATTCAACCATATATACCTCCTCTTTTGTTATAATCACATCTTACATTCAAAATTCTATAATAAGTTGTATTTTAAATTTATCAATCACATATATATTATCATTGATACATTTTTTTTTCATTTCTTTTATACATTTTTTAATATAATTTTAATATTAATATAATTTAAAAGTAATATATAAAAGAACATGCTCTTTATTTCTAAATTTATTTTTTTCTTTTTATCTTTTCATTAAAGTAAATTATTAATGCCTAAACAAAAATTTACTAATGGTCTTTTTCAAGTCTAATAAACAATTTATTTAAATATAGATATTTTATAGCATAAATTAATATAAATAAACCTATTTCTATACCTATAAATATATGTATCGAATCGGTTAAAGCATTTTTTGTTGCTATATATCCATACATTGCAGATTTAGCAATCATATATAATGTCCATAAAAATGAATTTAAAGATCTTTTTGTAAGTTCTGTTTCTGATTTCCATTTAAAATTAGGTTTTAATATATCAAGAAGTCCTGCAAATTCTATATTATTAATGATTATAAGTATTGCTGTAATTAGTCCTAACACTGGATAATATGTAAATAATGTTTCTTTAAAAGCAATAGCTAATATTAAATAATATATTATAAATATACCAAGTGATAACACTTTAGGTGATATTAATTTCATTTGATATTGTTTTTTAAAAGTTATTGGAAGAGTTTTTAAAAATGATATATTATCTTTATCTTTAGATATAACAATTGCTCCTAAATAATTAAATAATACTGCCGCTGTACCAACACCTATTATGATTATTCCTATTATTTCATTTGAAATCATATTTTTTACTTCTTTTGGGATACCATTTTTTATAAAATCTTGTATTCCATCAATTCCTATAAATTTTTTAGTATTTAAATATCTTAAAACTTCTCCTATATCATTCATTGATGTTACAGGTACTGCTCCTTCTTTAGTTAAAAATTCTAAAGTCTTATCTGGCCCATCATTTTTAACCTTTTCTATAATATTTATACTTCTTTCTTCACCTGTTTGTGCTACTATATACTTATAATTTTCATTTTCTTTTTCAAACTTTTCAAATTCTCTATTCATTCCAGAATAAAATCCTATTAAAAGTATTATAGGAACAATAACTATTGGAAGTATTGTTTGAAAAATTATTATAGGTGAACGCTTATAAAAGTTTATCTCATAACTTAAATATGTCTTATCTCTTCCTTTTTTTCTACCTGCTATATTTTTTATACCTTTTTCCAATGATTTTTCTTTACTTAAATTTACTCCAAACATTTTTGTAGGCATATTAAGTGAGATTTTCTCAGTAACTGCATATAATAGGTAATCAACTATTCCGAAGAACTCCTGTTATAATAACTGTACATATTAATGTTATACATATTGATGTTAATATTTCACTTCCAAGTAATAGATCTGTAAATCTTCCAAATATATTAAAATTTTCATTAGTAATTTTATTAATAAATTTCATCACAGGTTCATTATATATATCAAAAAGTAAATATATACCAAAACCCATAAAAAATGTTGTAAATGTTATTAATTTTTCAATTACTTTTCTAGTTGTAAATTTTCCTATAAGCATATATATTAGTTTTACTATTATAACTGTTGGTATTGTTACAACTGTTCCTATAATAATTGTCATATATATTAATGATAACATAATTCCTAAATATTTAAATCCTGTTAGAATATTAAATATTGTTCCACCTGTTATAAAAATAAATAAAGGGAATTTAAGACTTGTTATTATAGTATTTGAAATATCTACTATATATCTTTCTTTTTTAGTTATTGGAAATGATCTTATAAATATTGTTTTATTAACATTTATAATCCTTAAAAATTCTACAAAAAACACTGACATTATAACCAAAAATGCTACAAACATTGGTGATATCTTGGCAACTGACTCAATTATATTTGCTTCTCCAATACTGTTAATTAAATTTGACAATGCCATATATTCTACAAATATCAAATATAAGAATATTATTCCATATAATAATATATTTCCTATTTTTTTCTTCTTTAAAGGATTTTTAGCTTTGTATGAATTTGTAATAGCACCTAAGTTGTTTTTTATCATTAATGTAATTCTTTTAAAATTCATTTTATGCCTCCTTACTATTATCAATCACTTTAAAGAACAATTCTTCTAATGTTTTAACTTCTGGATACATAGCTTGAAGATCTTCTAATTTACCAGTATATCTTATACTACCTTCTGAGATTATTATAATCTTTGTACAAAGTTTTTCTGCTACTTCTAAAACATGTGTTGAGAAAAATACTGTATTTCCATTTTTTGCATGTTCTCTCATCTTTTCTTTTAATATATGTGATGCTTTAGGATCAAGTCCTGTCATTGGTTCATCTAATATCCATACAGATGGATTATGTAGAAGTACACCTATTATCATAACTTTTTGTCTTGATAAGTCTGGTGAATCTGGAACAAGTCCCATATTTTCTTTTGCATTTACTGGATCTTTTTCTATGTCAAAATTATTTATTGTAATATTTCCACTTGTAATATCTGTTATTCCAGTTATCATGTTTATTGTAGTTGTTTTTCCTGCACCATTTGGTCCTATAAATCCTACAATTTCTCCGGTCTTCTACATCAAATGATATATTTTTTATAATTTCTTTTTTCCCGTATTTTTTATTTACACCATTTACTTTAATCATATTCTCCTCCTATAGTGTATACTAATATTATAAACAATAAATATATAAAAACCCATTATCTTATGTTATACATATTATATTTTATATCTTAATAATTATATTATTATATCTTTATCTATAATTCAATTTTAAGTGTATTCCTTTATTTTATATTTTACAAGATTTATTAGTTTTTTTAATTATATTTGTTATATTTTGAAACATAAAATCTCTTATTTTTTATCCCAAATTCTAATCCATTAATTATAATTTTCTTATTTCCTACATTTTTTAGTATAAGTGTTGTAATATCTTCTATATTTGTATTTGAAAAATCTTTAAAACTTCCTGTTATATCCTCAATAAGTGTTATTATAAATCTTTTTAACATACCTTTTTTATTTTTAAAATAAAATTCATATATATTTGTTAATTTTTCCATCCCTATACTAATTTTTTTAGGGTGATTTTCATTATCATATACACATTCTTCAACTATTATTTCTGTAACATAATCATCTAAAAACTCTTCTTCTTCCCTTATAGTTTTAGAAAGTGTTATAAAACTTTTTTGTAAATTATAACCCATTTCATTTTCTATATATGGAAATACTACATTTCTAATCTTATTCCTTGTATAATCATTTTTACTATTTGTACTATCTTCAACATATGAAATATTATTTTTTTCTAAATATTCTAAAACTTCTTTTTTGTATATATCTATCATAGGTCTTAATATTATATAATCACTAAGTTCTTCTATTTTTGTATGATTTTCAATACCTATTAGTCCGTTTTTTCCCGTGAACCTCTAAGCATATTCATAAATATTGTTTCTGCATTATCATTTGCATTATGTGCTGTTATAATACAACCTGAAAATCTTTTTTCTTTAATATTTTTTTCTTCTATTTTTTCTTTTAATATATTATTCATCAATATATATCTTCTTTTTCTTGCATATGTTTCAACACTTTCTTTTGCCTTTTTAGCATCTTCTTCAATGTTTTCACTATATATATATGTAGGGATATTTAAAGTTTTTCCGAAGATTTCTAAAAATACAGAATCTGCTCCACCTGATACTCCGAACTACAAATACCTTTTTATTCTTCCCTATAAAAAAACATTTTTTAAATTCTAATATATTTTTTCTAACCTTTGATATAATATTATTAAATTTTTCCTTAGTTGCTCTTGATAGATTATTTTCCATATTATTATTCATAATATTCATCCTCTCTATCTCCGCAGATTATCAAATTTAGTAAAGCTTCCCATCCAAATAAGTTCAACAGTTCCGAAGTGAACCTCCTCTATGTTTTGCAAGTATTAGTTCTGCAATATTAGGTTTTTCTGTATCTGGATTATAATATTCATCACGATATATAAAAAGTACCATATCAGCATCTTGTTCTATTGCCCCTGATTCTCTTAAATCTGAAAGCATTGGTCTTTTTCCTTTTTCTCCTTTTTCTACAGAACGAGATAATTGTGACAATGCAATAATTGGAACTTCTAATTCCATTGCAAGTTTTTTCAAACTTCTACTTATTTCTGATATTTCTTGTTCTCTTGTACCATTTTTTCTAGACACAGGTTCTATAAGTTGAAGATAGTCTATAACTATAAGTCCGAAGAGGATTTGTATCTTTTGTTTTTTCTTTTACTCTTCTTGCTTTTGATCTTATCTCCATAATATTTATACCTGGAGTATCATCAATATACATTTCAGCCTCTGAAAGCACTTCAGATGCTCTTGCTATCTTTTCCCATTCATTATCTTGTACATTACCTGTTGATAGTTTTTGGTTGTCTATCAATGCTTCTGATGCAAGTACACGTTTTGCTATTTCACTTTTAGACATTTCCATGTTGAATATAAGGACAGATTTCTTTTCTTTTACTGATACATTTGTTGCTATATTAAGTGCTAAAGCAGATTTCCCCATTCCGTGGTCTTGCTGCTAATATTATTAAACTTGATTTTTTAAGTCCTGTTGTTTTTCTATCAAAATCTACAAGCCCTGTTGCAAGCCCTGTTATCCCACTTTTCCTATTATATAACTCATTTAATTCATTTAATGTATCTACTAATACTTTATCTATCTTTTCATATGTTCTTTTTTCTGAATCCATTGCAAGTTGATATATCTTTTTTTCAACTTGATCTATTATCGAATTTGTTGATTCACTACCTGAAAATCCTAAGTTTAAAAGCAAATTCCCTGCTTCTATTACTGTTCTTAACTTATACTTTTCAAGTATTATATCTATATATTGCTGACCATTTGTAAGTATTGTTACATTTTCTAAAAGTGATGTTAAATATTCAAGTCCACCAACTTTTACAATGTCACCTTCAGCTTGTAATACATTTTTAACTGTTATTATATCAATTGGTTCAGATGCTGAATTTAATTTTTGCATTACTTTAAATATTGTTTTATGTTCTGGACCATAAAAATGTTCTGGTTTTAACATTTCCATTGCTTCACTAATAAGCTCTTGATCTACAAGAAGTTTCCCTATAAGAGCTTTTTCTGCTTGTATATCACATGGTGGCATTTTTACCATATTATCAAATGATTTTTGTGCACTTTCCATCTATTATTCTCCTATTATATCTACTTTTAAGTCTGCTATAACACCTTGATCTAATTTAACTGTTACAACATATTCTCCTACTATTTTAATAGGATTTTCTACTATTATTTTCTTCCTGTCTATATCTACATTATATTTTTTCTTTAATTCTTTTGCTATCTCACTATTTGTTATAGTACCAAATAGTCTATCATCTTTTCCCTTTTTAGCATATATTACAAGTACTTCTTTTTCTATAATCTCTTTTATTTCTTTAGCATGTTCTAAAGATATTTCTTTTAAATGACTTTCTTTACTCTTTTTACCTTCAAGCTTATTTAAATTAACATTATCTGCAACAATTGCCTTCTTATTTGGTATAAGGAAGTTTCTTGCATATCCACTACTTACTTCTATTATTTCATCTTTTTTACCTAATTTTTTTACATCTTCTAATAATATTACTTTCATATTTCCTCCTAATTTAGTTAAACTATACTTTTAATCACAATTATTATATCAAATATATTGTATATTATAAAGATAAGACAATATAATAAAAAAGAGATAGAAACCAATTCAGGTTCTATCTCTTTAAATACCAAAAAGAATGATTTAATTATTATATTCTAATTATTATAAATTAATGCACATAAAAATAGTGCTCATCGTTATCGTTGTATTTAAACAGCCTCTTATTATTTTTCATTTTTTTTATAAAGCTGTTCACTTCCTCAATATTTTCACTATCATTATTAAAATTTCTACAATTAAGGTTTTTATATATCTCCTCCTTCAATTCCTTAATTGTAAAACTCCCTCTTGAACCCTTCATAACATTTTTCATAATTAACATTATTTCTTTTCTCATCTTGATATTCATCGAATCACTCCACTCTCATATATTATTCAAAATTTTTCAAATAATTAACCATTCTTTTATAAAATATATTATACTATCATTTTAGTTTTATGTCAATCCATAAAATATAATTAATTTACTATAAGTAAATTTAAAATATAATTGCAGGTTTTTAACCTTAAACTGCAATAAATCATTAAATTTGCATATAATTTATTACTTAGGTTTAACTATATATAACAAAAAAGCAATTTACTATAATTTCTTATTGCAAATTGCTTTTTCATCTTATCGTATTGTAACATAATTTTTATCTTTATAATTCAAGATGTTTCTATTCTTCGAAATATTCAATTCAAATTTTATTTGTTCTTTATTTATTTTAATTTCATTTTGCCATAATATCAATTGTTTATTCGTTTCATCAAAAATCCAAGGTATTAACTCCCTTCCTTTAATTAATTGCTTATTTTCTGAATCTATAATTAAGTATTTTATAGTTGACTCATTCATATCTTTAGAATCCAAAATTATAATTGGAATTCTGTACTCTTCATTTTCAACTATCATTAAATTCCTATCTAAGCTTTCTTTTGAAACAATTTCTGATTCCTTTTGTTTCTTTTCTATTTCAGAAATTATGTCTATATTCAGACCCAATTTCAGATTTGAACAATCTATTATTGCAATATTACATTTTAGATTTTTATCTAAAATTGTATACACTATCCGATTTCCAATTCCTCCCTTGGAATCATTTCCTTTTAAGCTTTGAATTAATTTTCTTAGTTTCATTTTTCTTCCCTTTCCTATCATCCCTCACTTATTATAGGAGAGATGATTAATAATATTAAATTTTTTTTTACAATATTATTATAATTCTTTCTAAATATTATGTCAAGCTATTTAAATATAATCATATATAAGCTACCTGCAAGTATAGAAAATAAAAATATATATACAATTATATCACCAATTGGTATATTTCTTTTCTTTTCTCTTTCAAAATTAGTTATATAATAATCCTCCCTTGCTTTTATCCTATTTCTTTCTTCTATTTTCCTTCTTTCCATTTCTCTTCTTACTCTATCTTCTTCAAATTGTTGTAATCTTTTTTTTCTTAAATTTTCAAGAAGTTCTTCTTCCATAACATGCATATTTGTTTTAAAGTTGTCATCATAAAACTTAGAATAACTCTTTTCTTGTCTTATCCTATTACTGTTTTTAAGCTTATTCTCACTAAAAGAGTTATTATATCCAAACAAATCTTCACTATTATTTTTATTATATGTTTCTTCTTCACTTTCTATATCACCAAATAATAGGTCTTCTTGATTTTCATCGTTTTCAAAAAGGTCATCCATACTTCTACTTTCTCCTATCTATGTCTATTATACAATAGTTTATTGTATTGGTATAGTATTTGTATTACTGTTTTGATTATTATTATTATTTTGGTTATTTGTATTTTCTTGTACATTATTTTGTTGTGTTTGATTTGATATTGGTTCTTTATCTGATGTTATATATGGAAGTGGATCTACCCTATTAGAATATCCGAGATCCACCAATTCTTACCTCAAAATGTAAGTGTGGTCCTGTAGAATTCCCTGTACTTCCTACATACATTATCTCATCACCTTTGTTTACATATTGACCTACTGATACAAATATACTATCTGCATGTCCGGTAAAGTGTATATACTCCGTCCTCCATGATCTATAACTATATAGTTTCCGGTAACTTACCTTACTTCCTTTCTTATCTCCAACTGCAACAATAACTCTTCCGACTTGCTGCCGCAACAGCTTTATGTTTTCCGAACTTCTGCTTTAGGTATTGCAATATCTACACCAGAATGATTACTTCCGAGGATATCCTTGACTTGCTCCTGCGCCAAAAAACGCTGTTATCCATTTAGTACTATTTGATGTAGGTACTGGCCACATTAATGTTCCACCTACATATTTAGGTATCCTTTTTATATATCTTGATTTTTCTGCTATTTGTTTTTCAGTATCCATTTTTTCTTTTTCTAATACTTCTAATTCTTTTGCAATTTCTTTTTGATTTTCTGTAAGTTCATTTATCTTAGCATTTTTTAGTATAACAAAATTTTCTTGTAATTTTCTAAAATGTTGTTGTTTATCCCTCTTATTTTTTGTAACTATTTCATATTCTTTTAAATCTCTTGTTATTACTTCTAATCTTTTTCTATCTTTATCAAGACTTTCTAAAAGTTTTACATCCATTCCGTTTATTTCTTGTAACATATAGTAATTTGAAAACATTTCAAGCAAATTTTTTGATTTTAAAATTACTTCTAATGTTTTAAATTGCCCATTCATATACATATATTTAAGTCTAGTCTTAGCAAGTGTTTCTTGCTTATTCTTAACATCTTTAAGCCTTAGTTCTTCTTGTTTTAAAGGTCGTATTTTTTCTTCTAATTCTTTAACTTCAATATCTAGTTTAGATATTTCTAGATCATTTTCTGCTATCTTATTTTGAAGTGATACAACTTCTGTAAATGTTGTATTTATATCTTGTGAAATATTCATTTTTTCTGTTATTTCTTTTTTTATTTTCTCTTCTAAAATTTGTCTTTTAGAAACAAGTTCATCTGTATTATTATTATTTGTATTTGTATTATTATTACTATTTTGTTGTTCATTTGTATTTAAAATATTTTTAATACTACCTATATTTAATATATTATTAGATATATTACTAGCATTATTAAAACTATATATTATTATAATGCAAAAAAGAAGTACAACTATATTAATTAAAGTTATACCTTTTTTATTATAATTATAATCATTTCTTTGTTTTAGTAACTTTAAATCATTCATATTTTCTCTTTCTGTACTTCTTCTTTTCATTTTTTATTACCTAATTTTACTTTATTTTTTTCTTTTGTTTTATTTACTATATTAAAATTATCTCTTTAAAAATATCTTCTTGGATTTACTGGATTTCTATAGCTTCCAGGATGTATTTCTAAATGAAGATGGTTACCTGTTGAGTTACCTGTTGAACCAACTCTACCTATAATTTGTCCTCTTTTTACTTCTTGCCCTTTAGTTGCATATCTTTCACTCATATGTGCATATAATGAATATACATCTTCTGCTGGGTGATATATTACTATATATCTACCAAAACTCCTATATCCACCATTTTGATTTCCTCTTAAATCTTCAGATATAAGGACAATACCATCTGCTATTGCTTGTATTCCTGGATTTCCTCCATGTGTAGAAAGGTCTGCTCCGGTATGTCCTGGATATCCCATATATTCTGTTGTTATACTATATCCTGGAAGTGGCCATTGGAATTTTGCATTTGATGGATTATAGTTTGAGCTTGATGAACTAGATCCTGATTCTGATGTTTTCCCAGACGTTTTTCCTGAAGATGCTCTTTGTTGTTCTTGTCTTTTTCTCATTGCAGCTATTCTTGCTTCTTGTTCTCTTCTAGCTCTTAAAATTGCTGCTGCTATTTCTCTTTCTACTTTTGCTTGTTCTGCTTTTAAAGCATCAATATTTTCTAGTGTTTTCTTTTCTTCATCACTTACTTTTTTAAGTGCTTCTTCTCTTCTATTTTTAACATTTTCTGTTTCTTTTTTAGCTTTTTGCTGTTCTGTTCTTTTTTCTGCTATAAGTTTTTTCTTTGTTTCTAATTCCTCATTATACATAGTTATTTTTTTCTTTTCATCTGTAAGTTCTGTAACAAGTTCTTTATCAAGTCTTGTTATTTCTCTTAACATATTATAATTTGAAAGAAAATCTGTAACATTTACTGATGATAACAATATTTCTAAATATTGCATATCACCATTCATATATATTGATTTTAAACGTTTTTTAAATGTTTCTGTAGCTATCTCATGTTTTTTCTTTTTTTCTTCTATAAGTTTTTCTGTATTTTTTATTTCAGTTTCTAAATTATCTATCTGAATATTTATATTATTAAGTTTTTCTTCTTTTTCTGTAAGCTCATCATTTATTTTAGAAATTTCATTACTTAAATTATTTGCTTGTACATGTAATACTTGTTTTGTATTTTCTTGTTCCTTTATTTTTTGTTCTACTTCTTGTTTTTGCTTATTTAAATCTGTTGTTGCATATACTACTGTTAATGTAAGTAATAATATACAAGCTAATATCATTGCAAAAAACTTGAGAAGATATTCTACTATTTCTTTGTTTTTTTTCATATCTATACCTCCAAATATTTCTTCATAGATATTGTACTTCCTATTATTCCGAAGTCCCATTGAAAGTCCTAAAAATATTCCTGCTATTTGTGGAAGTACTGTAACAAAATTTACTAAAGTAAATGCTGTTGCCTGTTGTTCTCCATATTGTACTGTTGTATCTGCAATTGCTTTTGCAACTCCTACAGATAATGCACTATAACATATTGCTAAAATTATTATTACTATTATTGTAGAAAATATACCTATAAGTATACCTTCTATAACAAAAGGACCTTCAACAAAGCTATTTGTTGCACCAACATATTTCATTATAGAGATTTCTTTTCTTCTTGCAAAAACTGTTAATTTTATAGTATTTGAAATTATAAGTATTGAAACTATAACAAGTATAACTGTTATAACCCCTGTAAATGTATTTATAACCCTTGATGCTGTAACTATAGCAGATATTATGCTTTGCTGATTTCTTATTTTTTGAACATTTGCAAGTTTTTCTATCTCACCTTCAATTGAATTTAATTTTTCTAAATCTTTTACTTTAACTATATATGAATTTGGTAAAAATTCTGGATTATCTGAAAATCCTTCAATTACAGATGGGTTTTCTTTAAACATTTTTTTTAGATCATCTAATGCTTCTTGATTACTTTTAAATGTTGCTGTACTAACACCTTCTATTGCTTTTATCTCTTTTCCGAAGTTTTTCCATATCATCTTTTGTCACATCTGAGTTTATAAACACTTGCATACCTTGATCATATTCAAGTTTTTTAATTGTATCTTGTGTATTTACAGTTATAAGTATGAAAATACCAAATACAAAAAGTGTTGAAACCATTGTTACAAAAGAGGCAAATGTTGATTTCTTGTTTTTAAATAGATTTTTAAATCCTTCTTTTAAATAATATCCTATTACACTAAATTTCACTTCTATATCCACCTTTTTCATCATCTCTTATGATTGTACCTTTATCAATTTCTATAACTCTTTCATTCATACTATTAACAATATCTTCAGCATGTGTTGCCATTACAACAGTTGTACCTCTCCTATTTATCTCTTTAAAAAGTGCCATAATATCCCAAGCTGTTTGAGGGTCTAAATTACCTGTAGGCTCATCTGCTATTATCATTGATGGATTGTTAACTAAAGCTCTTGCTATTGCAACTCTTTGTTGTTCCCCTCCTGATAATTCTTCTGGCTTTTTATCTGCCTTATCTGCAATCCCAACAAGTGCAAGAACCATAGGTACTTGTCTTTTTATATGTTTTTTACTTGCTCCTATCATATACATTGCAAATGCAACATTATCATATACTGTTTTTTCAGCTATAAGTCTAAAATCTTGAAAAACAACTCCCATACTTCTTCTTAAAAAAGGAATTTGCTTTCTTTTAAGTTTTGTTGTATCTGTACCATTTATATATATTTTTCCTGTTGTTGGATCTTTTTCTTTTAATATCATTTTTATAATAGTAGATTTACCACTACCTGATGATCCTACCAAAAATACAAAATCACCATTATTTATTGTAAAAGTTGCATTTTGTATTGCTGCACTCCTTTTATCATATACTTTTGATACATTTTTAAATTCAATCATATTCTCTCCAATTTGTTAACATACGTAATTCTATTGTAATTATTACATAACAGAAATACTTTTGCAATTTTTTATTACTTTTTTGTAACAATTTAAAAAGATAGAACGATTTTTACATTCTACCTTTTTACTATTACATTACATAGCTTGTAGGATTTATAGGTTTACCGTTTATTCTTATCTCAAAATGAACATGGTTACCTGTTGAATTACCTGTTGATCCTACTCCTGCTATTGTTTGTCCTTTAGACACTTTTTGTCCTAATGATACACCTATTATTGAATTATGCCCATAAAGTGTTGATATACCATTACCATGGTCTATTATTACCCTGTTACCATAACTCTTATTACTATACATTACTGTTGTAACTGTTCCAGATTCTGCTGCCATAACAGGTGTACCTTGTGGTGATGGAAAATCTATCCCACGATGTCCTGGATATCCTAAATATCCTGCACTTACACGTGAACTATTAAGTGGTCTTCTAAAGCTTAAACTTCCTAGCATTGCACTTGCATTTGAACTAGAAGATGCTGAAACAGTACCCCCTCTTCTAATATTTTTAACTATATTAGTATTTCTTTTTTCTATTTTTTCTTTTTCAAGCTTGTTTTGCTTTTCATTTTCAATATTATCAACATTTGTAGATGCAAGTTGTTTTGCTTCTTCATATGATATAATATAGTATTCTTTTGTTTGTTCTTCTTCAACCTTAAGGTCTTTAACTTGTTTTGCTTCTTCCAATTCCTTTAATAAATTATCTTTTTCTTCTGTAGTTGAAACTTTTGCAAGAAGTTTATCATCTTCTTTAATATTATAATACCTATATGTTTTCTCTATCTTTTCTTCAACTTTAGCAAAAACATAATTATCATCAACATCAATATCATCTTTATCAACAAGTCTTAATGAATATTTAGGATTTTCTTGAAGTTTAGCTGAAACTACTGGTTCTTCTAAGTTTTCTAAAGTATCTTTAATATCTTTTTCAAACTTATCTTTATCATTAACAAGACCTAATTCTACTCCACCCATTTCTACCATATATACAAATTTAAATTTCCATGCCATAAATCCTATAAACATGGCTGTAATTAAAATTATTACAAATATAAATTTAAAGGCATTACTGGTATAATATTTAATCTTTTGCTTAATAATATTCTCCTTCTTTCTTTGTTATATTACATTTTTTTAACAAAAAATATGTTTTTTTTGTAACATTATCTTTCAATAAATCAAACTTATCATTAATATATTACCATAACAAACTAAAAAGTCAAGTTTATACATGAAAAAAGTATACATAATTAAGTTTACCTATTTAACTTTTTTGACTTTCATGTTATAATATATACATATGTTTAGAAATCGAAAAGGAGAAAAAGATTATGAAAAACAATACATTAAAAATTTCTAAAAATATTTTAATACAAAAAGTATTAACAATATTAACATTGATGATATTATCTATGACTCTAATGTTTCCAGTACAAACATTTGCAGAAGATAATACACCAACAATTAAATTAAATATAAACGGTACATATAAAATAAATCCATATGATTATGTTAAAAAAACTGATGTTGGTAATAATACACAACTTGATTTTAATATAACAAATTCACAAAATGCAGGAATTACGGTTAATAAAGCTACTAGCGAAGTTAATTTTATAGGTAAATCAGCTGGTAACTCTGTATTTACAATATCTATACAAGGAAGAGTTGTATATACTATTAATGTAAATGTAAATGAAAATAATAGAAATGAAGCAACAAATCTAAATCCTATACCTCGGTAATGCAAATGAGAATACAAATCCAAGTACAGATCCTACTCGGAAAACACATATTAAAATTAACATTAAATGGTGTATATGATTTAAACCCATATTACTATGTTGATAAAAGCTATAAGGGTAAAACACTTGATTTTGAAATATCTAATACAAATATTGCTAAAATACAATCAAATAATAATAAATCATTACTTATAACTGGTTTAAGTAATGGTATTGCAACACTTTCTATATCTTCTGAAGGTAAAAAACTTTATGATATAGAAGTTAATGTTAATGAAACAAATAGTATTGAACTTATAAATTCAAACCCAATACCAAATAATGCAGCTGAAAATTCTGATGATAATGGTGAAAATATAAATAATAACATGCCAACTATAAAATTAAATGTTGGTGGTGAATATACAATAAAACCTTATAAATATATACATAAAGATTATTTAGGAAAAAAAATTAGTTTTCACATTGAAGGAAATAATTCAGCATCAATGAAATTCAATAAAGAAACTAAAGAAATGAAAATAACAGGACTTGCACAAGGGTCTTCTGTAATAACTTTCTCAAATGAAAATAAAGAATTATACAGAATTGAAGTTAAAGTTAATAATAAATACAACAACAATAATAATGACAATAACAATCCTCGGAAATAACAATAATAATCCAGGTAATAATAACAATAACCCTGGTGATAATAATAACCAAGGTAATAACAACAATAATAATAGTGATAATGAAGTAAAACCTGATCCAAATAAACCAACAATAAATCTTAATGTTGGTGGTAGATATACAATAAATCCATATGAATATGTAAATAAAGAATATTCTAATAAAAAATTAGATTTTAATATAAAAAACGTATCTGTTGCTACAATGTCAAAAAGCAAAGATAGTAACAACAATGATGTAATCACATTTACAGGTACTGGTAACGGATTAACAACAGCTACTATATCAAGTAATGATAAAAAACTTTATGAAATTGATATCTATGTTAATGATAAAAACACAACACCAAGTAATAATAATTTAAATCCTGTTAAGGATAATGCTGCAAGTCAAAAACCTGATAATAATAACAATAATAATGGTAATAATAATGTAGACAATGAAGCTACACCAGATATGCCAACAATAAAGTTAAATATTAATGGTAGTTATACAATAAACCCATATAAATATGTACATAAAGATTACAAATTTAAACATTTAACATTCAAATATAACAATTCAGCTGTAGCTGATTTAGATATAAATAAACAAACTAGACTTGCTAAAATAACTGGTAAAGCAGAAGGTAATACAATACTTTCTATAACATCAGAAGGTAAAGATCTTTATAAAATAAATATAGATGTAAAAAAAGATAATCAAATATCAGCAACAAATTTAAATCCTGTAAGAGATAATGCTGCTGAAAGTGATGATAACAACAATAATAACAACCCTGGTAATAATAATAATCCAGGTAACAACAATAACAATAACCCTGGTAACAATAATAACCAAGGCAACAATAATAACAATAACAACAATCAAAGTGATAATAATAACAATAATAACAACCAAGGTGATAATAATAATAACAATAATAACCCTGGTAATAACAATAACAACAATAATAATAATTCTGGTAATATTACAAGTAATGATAATGAACAAGATCCTCTTGTTAAAGCAGGATATTATACACCAAAAGGAGAAACTCCTAATACTCCTAAGGAAGTTGATTTATCAAAAAATCCAACTCCTAAGACTCCAGAAACTCCTAAAAATGTAAACTTATCAAAAAATCCAAATACTCCAAATAAACCTGGAAATATTACTAGAAAACCAAATATAATACCAAGATCTGGGATTGATTATGCAATATATTTTGCACTTGCTGGAGCAATTATACTAGGTGGAGTTACATTATTTAAATACATAAAATTAAATAAACAAATATCTAATAAAAAGAAATAATTTAAAAAGAAGTGAAATTTAAAATTTCACTTCTCTTTTTTTCTACCTTTTTCTACGTTTAATCCTTTTCTTTGCTTGGATATATTCTCTCCTTATAATAAGTATTGGTACTATTAATACAAATGCTATTATTGCATATATTGCTACCATTCTTCTTTCTCTT
>QWCI01000114.1_pt1 | contig 31682 bp, 25 predicted proteins | sample 1972541 | NCBI WGS metagenome assembly QWCI01 (sample SAMN09866712, study PRJNA288562) | Human oral metagenome isolate term3_saliva, whole genome shotgun sequencing... | isolation source: mouth | host: Homo sapiens | place: USA: California | reverse complement strand
GGCATGGCGAGGCGCACGTGCACGCAGCCGTCGCCGAAGTGCCCGTACAGGAGGCCGTCGATGTCGAACTCCTCCATGAGGGCGGTGAAGTCGCGCAGGTAGGCACCGAGGTTCTTGGGTGGGACGGCCGCGTCCTCGAAGCCGGGCCATGCCTGCTGGTCGCCGCCGCCCGCGCCGTCCGGCGGGGTGCGTCCGCCCAGGCCCGCACCGTCGGCGCGGGTCCTCCACAGGGCCGAGGCCTGATCCCCTGGTGGGTAGACGACCGTGTCGATGGCAGCCGAGTCGGCGCACAGGGCGCGGGCGCGCTCCAGGGAGGCGGTGACGTCTTCGCCGGGGGCGCCGACTTCGACGAGGAGCCAGCCTTCGCCTTCGGGCAGGGCGGGCACGGCACCGGGGCCTTTGTGGGCGCGTACGACGTCGACGAGGCGGCGGTCCATGCCTTCCACGGCGAGTGGGGAGTGGGCCAGCAGCGCGGGCACGTCGTCTGCGGCCTCGATCATGGAACGGTAGCCGAGGGCGGCGAGCACGGGTGCGTCGGGTAGGGGTACGAGGCGCACGGTGACGGAGAGAATCAGGACGAGGGTACCCTCGGTGCCGGTGAGCATGGCGGCGAGGTTGCGCCCGCCTTCGGGGGTGAGGTGTTCGAGGGAGTAGCCGGAGACCTGGCGCTTGAAGCGGCCGAGCTGCGTGCGGATGGGGGCCAGGTTGGTGTCAATGAGGGAGGCCAATCCTGGCACGTCGCGTAGCGCCGAGTCGTGTGAGGCCGTGGCCGTGAAGCGGCGACCCTGCCCATCGATGCACTCGAGAGAGACGATGTTGTCGGAGGTGCGCCCCCAGGCGGTTGCGTGCGGGCCGCACGCGTTGTTGGCGACCATGCCGGCGATTGTCGCGCGGTTCTGGGAGGAGGGGTCGGGGCCGAAGCGCAGGCCGTACTCGGCCGCCGCAGCCTGCAGGGTCGAGCCGACGCAGCCGGGTTCGACGGTGGCGGTGCGGGCCTCAGGGTCGATGGAGATGACGCGGTTCATGTACCGCGAGAAATCGAGGACGAGGCCGGGGCCGATTGCGTTGGACGCGCACGAGGTGCCGCCGCCTCGGGCAGTGAGGGGGACGCCGTGGGCGCGCGTCAGGTGGAAGGCGGCGACCGCCTGCTCGGGCGTGCGCGGGAAGGCGACGGCCAGGGGCGGGATGCGCGTGAGGCCGGCGTCGGAGGAGTAGCGTGCTCGCGTGCCGACAGAGGAGTCGACGTCGATGAGTGTACGCAGGTCCGTCAGGAAGCTCTCGCTCATGATCCCAGTGTGTCACGCGCGCGCCGCGCGGGGTGGACCTTCCCGCTGTGCGGATAGTCGCGTCGGAATTGGCGAGGTCGTGGAGCGAGAGTGGTCACGCGCGAAGCGCGTGTGGAGTGCGTAGGAGGGGCCGATGGTGCTGCCGCGAGACGCCTGTTGTTCACGACGTGGACTCAGGCGGGTTCCGGGTCGTCGATAATGAGTTTTGGGAAGGGTGTCACAGGGACGGGCATGCGTTCGATCGGCGGCATATGTGGACTGACCGGTTGAGAAGTATTCGGGTAGCGTGGAGGCAGTGTCTTATTACTAACACAATATGGAGATAGTTCATCGCGCGTCTCCTCGGACGCTGGAACTCGGAGTTCTGGCGCCGAGTATTCAATGAGGCGCAGGAATCTTCTGCCCATTGCTACCCGCCTTGCCTGTCGTGTACTGCCTGCTGCGCGATGTTTTAACCAGATGGAAGATGGTGTCGAATCTGGTTTGCGCGCGTCAAACCTAATTCTACACGAGATGAATCATGCCCTGTCATGCATCACAAACAGTTATTCGACACGTGTCAGATAAAAAGGAGGTCGAATGGTCGAAAACCGCTCCCTATAGCCCAAAGGAGAGGAAATATAGTGGCGCTTTTGTGGGGCCATTTTATAAATTCTGCCCGCAAGGTAAGTGTTAAAAGAGTGTCTTATAGATAAAGAGCAAGAGGATGGTGGGCTGTTGACATAAGACTAACATTTACACGGTATCTATCGCAATGTCCCTGTGTCTTCTGCGTTTCTTTTGGAACGTATGAAACAATGGTCGCGAGCGCTCCATACACGTGAAGGATAGATCGATGGCCCTGTTTGAGTTCGAGGATGGACACCTCGTGCCTGCTCAATTCGGGTACCCGGTTTCGTATGATCTGGGTCCCGAACTGGTCGACGCTATCTGCCAGCAGGTCCTGCAGATTGTGTCGCGTCCGCTGTTCCCGGTGACATGGCGTGACATGACGGGACAAGATGATGAGGAGACGCCGCGCCTGACGGCGCTCGACGTGACGGGGCAGATAGTCTCCGTTGAGATCCTCAAGCTCCTGGATTCCGAGACCCTGATTACGTCGCTGTCACGTCTGGCCATCGTCGCTTCCCTGTCCTGGTCTGACCTGGCGGGTGAGTATCCGACGGGATCCGAGGGTTTCCGCGCTGGCTGGGCGCAGTTCCGCGATTCGATGCCCCCAGCTGTCGGCCCGGGTCCCCGTCTGATCATGGTCGCTGGTGAGATCGACCCGTCGGTGCGCCCCGCCCTGTCGATCCTGGCTACCTCCGGTGTCGAGGTGCACCTCATGAACCTGCGCCAGATGTCCAACGGTCGCCTCTTCCTGGACGTCAATGCTGTCGGCCCGCGCCTGTATGGGCATGCCCCGCAGCTTCTTGGAAGCATGGCCGCTGCGTCCGCGATTGCTGCGGGACACGCCCCGGCTGTGCCCGAGGCGCCTGTCGACTCCGAGGAGCTCGAGGCTGCCGCCGAGGAGAATCTGGACGATGCAGCCCAGGAGAGCCCAGAGCCGCCCGTTCCTCCAGTCACCGATGCCGATGCTAAGGCGGATGGGGACGGCGACGCTGAGGATGCGACCGAGTCCGGGACTCCGACGACTCGCCCCACCCCGAAGATCGCTCCCCACCTACGCGACGCCTTCCACTACTCGGTCGATGAAGAACCTCCGGCCCCCTGGAAGTCCAAGGATTCCCCCGAGGAACAGAGTGACGAGGCTGGGGCTGGCTCCGATGAACTGGTCGAGGAATTCGTCGAGGAAGAGACCGAGATCGACGACCGCGTCGATGAGGCCGCCGACGCGGTAGAAGCTGACGACGCGGATGAGCAAGTCGGGGAGGATCACGACGCGGCTGATGCGCACGCCACGGAAGCCTTCGACGATGCCGAGGAACGCATCGAGTCCGAGGGTGAGACCGACGGTAGCGACGAGCGCGAGCAGGTCGAGACTCTCGACGAGGAAAGCGACGACGTGGAAGAGCGCCACGACGACGCTGAACCTCACGACGAGAAACGCGTCCGCGGCGAGTCCGCCGCGGACGACGCTGCCGACGCCGAGTACGCTCACTCGGAGGAGCACGCGGTGCATGTGGGTGACGAGCTGGATGGCAACGAGCAGGGCAAGACCGGCGAACAACGATGGGAGCGCCCGGCACACCTCGGTAGTCGCGCCTCACGACGCGCCCACGTCGAGTCCGCCGAGGACCTCAACGACGGCGGAGCGACCGACGCGGCCATGGCCTCGTCCGTCGACCACGAGGAAGAATCCCCCGAGGTCATCGCGGCCCGCGAAGAGGGCGTTCCCGTCCTCGGACGCGACGAGGCCGGTCTGCGCACGCTCGCGCAGATCCTCGGCGAGGATACTCCCCTCGTGGCGCGCGGCGAGCTCGGCCTTCCTGGCGACCTAGTGCTCGCGGCCAGCGGTGCGATTTCATGCGCCGGCCTGACTTATCCGTCCCTCGAGACGATGCTGACCGCGCGCGGCATGGGCCACATCGACGTGTGGTCCTTCGTCCGTATCGGCGACCGCCTGGGGCCGACGCTGGCCGAGGCTCTCGACGAGGTTAACCGCGAGATCGTCCGCGAATACGCGAGCGTGCCGCGCGGGCGTCGCGTCGCCAAGCACTGACGCACCGACTGTCGGGTGAGGCTCGGGATTATCTGATCCCGAGCCTCACCCTCGTTGTGTGCAGTAACGCCGCTTCTGCGCCCCCGCGCCAACCCGCCGCTCAGGCACGGCCTCGTCACCCGGCCACGGCCTCGTTGTGCGTGGGCGACGGGTGCGCGAGCGCTAGTCGACGAACGCCTCGAGCCAGCCGCGCATCGTGGCGTACACGGCCTCGCGCACGGGCGCGTCCGACAGGACTAGGTCATGCTTGCCGGGGAAACGCGCGATCGTCACCAGGTCGGACAGGCCGAGGCTGCGCTGCGCGATCACGACCGGATCCAGCACGGTATCGGAGGTGAAGGCGCGCTCGCACCACGCCTCATCGAAATATGCAGACGTGGACACCATCGACAGGACCGGGCATTCCAGGTGCACGTCCTTCTCGACCGTCTCGTGCCCCGCCATGATCGCTTCCAACCACGAGGCGGGCACCGGGTAGGACTCGGGGCGCTTCCACTCGTGGGCGATGGGCCACCCGATAACCGACGGATCCTCAGGCGAGAGTCCCTCGGGGATCGGCAGGTCCGAGGAGGCACGCCCCGCGAGCGAACGCCCGTAGTGGCCCGCGCCTCCCGTGGGGACCTCCCACATGGGGCTGCGCGCCGCGATGCGCCCGATGACGGGGGCCATCGCCCCGCGCCAGGACGCCATCGACTGCATCTCCAGCCACGCAGAGTTCAGGATCAGGCCAGCCAACACGCCCGGGTGGCGGTGCGCCCACAGGGTCGCAACCAGGCCGCCCGTCGAGTGCCCCATGAGGACGAGCGGCTCGTCGTCGCGCTCGGAACGGATCAGCTCGATGGCCTCGCCGATCTCCTCGTCGTACACCGACAGGTCGTCCGCGTATCCGATGGTCTGATGGGGACGTAGGGAACGTCCGTACTTGCGCATGTCGAGCGTGTAGAACGCGGCACCCGCCTCCCGCAGACGATCCGCCATCTCCGTCTGGAAGAAGTAATCGTTGCGCCCGTGCAGGTACAGGACCGTCACGTGGGCGCTCTCGGGCGGGGTCGCGCGCACGAGGGTCGCGACGCAGGGTCCCTCCGCGTCGTCGAGCAGCTCAATCGTGCGCGACTCGTAGCCCTCACCCAGGATATCGGCGCGCCAATGGAGTCCTGGAGGGCCAGCCTCGCCCCAGGGGGCCATCACGTCGCGCTCGGGGAGCCCCTCGGGCACCAAGGCCTCGGCATCCACCCCGGACAGGTTGGGCAGGCCGCTCGTGTCCGGTATCCGCTCGCCATCGGGCGTCGGATTGCTGCTAACGCTCATGGGGTCAGCATAACGCGCGAGGCCGCCCCGGCCTCGTCGACGAGGAGGCGGACAAAGGGTGGCCTCGCGGAGAAAGAGCGCCGATCAGGCGAAGGAGGACGCGCGCGAGGGGATGCGCTCGTTGAGGAACTCGTTGAGGAGGGACGTGAGCTGGTCGTGCTCGATGAGGAATCCGTCGTGGCCGTGATCCGAGTGAATTTCGCGGTAGAACGCGCCGGGAATGCCCGACGCCATCTGCCAGACCTGCTCCGGGAAGAACAGACGATCCGAATCCACCGCGACGACAAGCGTGCGGGCGGTGACAGCCTTGAGGGCCTGTGCGACGCCGCCACGGTCGCGACCCACGTCGTGAGAGAGCATCGTACGACACAGCGTTACGTATGAGCCGGCGTCGAAGCGGCGCACGATCTTCTCGCCGTGGTAGTCCAGGTAGGATTCGACCGCCAGGCGGCCGCCATGCAGGGGGTCTTCGTCGTTCTGAGGGATGCGACCGAAGCGCTCGTCCAGCTCGGAGGGGGAGCGGTAGGTCGTGTGCGCGATCTGGCGGGCGAGCGCAAGACCCGCGGTGGGGCCGGGACCCGCGTAGTAGTCTCCGCCACGCCACGCCGGATCCAGCTGGATCGCGCGGATCTGCGTGTGCGTCCACGCCGCCTGATCGGCCGTCGTCTGCGCGCCGGAGGCTACGACCACGAGGCGGCGCACGCGCTGTGGGTAGGTGACCGCCCACTCGATGGCGCGGTGCCCTCCCAGGGATGTGCCGATCACGATGTCCCACGTATTGATGCCGAGCAGGTCGGACAGGAGGGCCTCGGCGCGGACCTGATCACGCGTAGAGATCACGGGGAATCGCGAACCCCAGGGCGCGCCGTCCGGTGCCAGCGAAGCCGGGCCGGTCGAGCCCTGACAACCACCCAGCACATTCGCGGCTACCACGAAGTAGCGTTCGGTGTCGATGATACGTCCCGGACCCACGATCTGATCCCACCAGCCGGGGGTCGGCTGACCGGGTGCCGCGTCGCCGTACACGTGGGCGTCGCCGGTGAGCGCGTGCAGGATCAAGACGGCGTTTGAGCCGGTGTCATTCAGGGTGCCCCATGTCTCGTAGGCCAGGGTCACGCTGGGCAAGATTGAGCCATTTTCGAGGCGCTGGGCACCCAGGTTGGCGAACTGGCGGAACGCGACCGGGTCTCCTTCACACCACGCGCCGGAGGTGGGAGCGGGGGGCAGATTATGGCGGCTCATGGGGCCTTCTTTCGCGGGGGCGGAGGGGAGGAGAGAGTAGCGGCGGCCTCGGAGCCTCAGGAGTGTGTGTATCCCCGAGGCCGCCGACGAGTCTGTTAGGCTGTGGCCGCGCGGGCCGCGTCGAAGCCGAGCTGCAGGTCGGCCAGGATGTCCTTAATGTTCTCCAGGCCGATCGACAGGCGCACCGTGCCGGGCGCGACGCCAGCCTTGGCCAGCTCCTCCTCGGTCAGCTGCGAGTGCGTCGTCGAGGCCGGATGAATGACGAGGGACTTCGCGTCGCCGATGTTGGCAACCACTGGCAGGAGCTTCACGCCGTCCGCGAAAGCCCGTCCGGCCTCGTACCCGCCCTTAATGACGAAGGAGAGCAGACCACCCGTGCCCAGCGGCGCGTACTTCTTGCCCAGCTCGTAGTAGGGGGAGGACTCCAAGCCCGCGTAGTTGACGGACTCGACGTCCGGGTGTGCCTCCAGGAAGTGGGCGACCGCCAGCGCGTTGGAGACGTGGCGCTCGACGCGCAGCGACAGGGTCTCGATGCCCTGCGAAATCAGGAACGCATTGAAGGGGGAGGTGACGGCGCCCAGGTCGCGGTTGATGAGCGTCTGGATACGCAGCAGGAACGCCAGGTTCGCGCCCAACGCGCCGCCCACACCCAGGTCGCGGGCGTAGACGAGGCCGTGGTAGGACTCGTCCGGCGTGTTGTAGAGGGGGAAACGCTCGGGCTGGGAGGCGAAGTCGAAGTTGCCCGAGTCGACGATCGCGCCCGCGATCGAGGTGCCGTGGCCGCCCAGGTACTTGGTGGCCGAGTGGACGATGATGTCAGCGCCCCACTCGATCGGGCGCACCAGGTAGGGGGTGGCGACCGTGTTGTCGACGATGAGCGGCACGCCGACCTCGTGGGCGACCGTCGCAATGGGTTCGATGTCGAGGATGTCGCCCTGCGGGTTGGGGATGGTCTCGCCGTAGAAGGCGACCGTCTTGTCGTCGGCGAGCGCGCGCCAGGCCTCGGGGTCGAGCGGATTGGGGACGAAGCGTGCCTCGATGCCCAGGCGTCCCAGCGTGTTCTTCAGCAGGGTGACGCTGCCGCCGTACAGGGAGGGGGAGGCGACCACGTTGTTGCCGGCGACCGCCAGGGCAAGGATCGACAGGGCGGTCGCGGATTGGCCGGAGGAGACGAGGAGGCCACCGACGCCTCCCTCGAGGGCTGCGATGCGGGCGGCGACGCCGTCGGTCGTCGGGTTGGTCAGGCGCGTGTAGATGGGACCCAGCTCCTGCAGTGCGAAGCGGCTCGCTGCCTGCGCAGTGTCCTCGAACGCGTAGGAGGAGGTCTGGTAGATGGGCAGGGCGGTCGCGCCGGTGGCGGGATCAAGGTCGTATCCGGCGTGAATCTGCTTGGTTTCGAAGGACCAGTCGTTGGCGGTCATTGTGCGGCTCCTAGGGTCGGGGGTGGGTCGTCTCTGATTCCCCTCCGGCGGGCCGCAGATGCGGTGAAGTGAATATGCGTCAATGCGCGTCCCGCTGTCGGGGGACTGCGCGGCAGTCGCTGGTGCTGACGCGCAGTCAGCGGCACATTCGACGGTTCATGGTTCCCATTCTTTGTCACGGACGAGGCTATGGCGCGTTGGTCCCGGATGGTGGACTTTTGTGACCGGGTTGGCTGGCATTCAAGAAGGAGTTATAAATGTGAGAGGGAGTACATGAGTGGTGCTCTCGGGGTAGGTCGCTCAGTAATTGAAGGTAATTATGATGCTGGTGTTGTCAATGGTGCGATTGGTGCATGTGTGAACTGCGTGAAGTTTGGTGTGTTTGTTGCCAAGCGTGATGAAAGTGGATAGGCTTCTTTTCAGTACTCGCCTACGGGCGTCCACCCACGCATGTACGAGATGAGACGACGATGAGACAATGCGGAACAATCCGCACGGCCCTGACGGTCTTTGCCGCCAGCGCTCTGCTGATCTTGCCGCAGATGGCACAAGCGGCTCCCTCCGAGGAGGAAATCGCAGCCGCCAAGGCGGCCGAAGAAGCCGCTTCGATGAGTGTCGCCGAGATCGAGGTCAAACTGGCCGAAGTCAACGCGACTGCAGCCACTGCGACTCAGAATGCGCAGATCGCCGGCGAAGACCTCAACGAAGCACAGATCGCTCTGAACGCGGCAACCGCGACAGCAAACAAGGCCTCAGCCGACGCCGACGCTGCCGAAGCTGCGTTTCAGGAGGGCAAGCAACAGATCGCCTCCGTCGCCCAAGCCACCTACCGTAACGGCGGTGGGTCCCTCGACGCCATCGCCCCCTACCTGGACGCCGACGGCCTGCGTGGCGTCGAAACCAAACAGGTCGGCATCAACTCCTTCTCCTCGTCCGCCGAGGCGAAGATGCAGAACGTCGCCGCCCTCGAACAAGTCGCCAAGGTTACCCGCGACGCAGCAAACACCGCGCTCGATAACCAGAAGAAGGCCACTGACGAGGTTCAGGCTCGCACCGATGCCGCCAACAAGGCCGCTACCGACGCGCAGACTCAGGCCAACATCGTTGCCGCCCAGCGCGACGCCTACGTCAAGGAGCTGGCCACCAAGCAGAACACCACCGTCGACCTGATCAACCAGCGCGAGGCCAGCCTCGCCGCTGAACGCACTGCCGCCGAACGTGCTGCCGCCGAGCAGGCCTCCGCAGCCGTCGCCGCCGCCGACAGCCAGCGCCGCGCCGACACCCCTGCTCCCGCGGTCGATGCAACTTCTGAAGCCCCTGCCTCGTCCCCGGCCCCCGACGCGCCGGCTGCACCTGCTGAAGAAGCGCCCGTACCCGCACCCGCTGAAGAGGCGCCCGCGCCCGCGTACGAGGAGCCTGCGCCCGCGTACGAGGAGCCTGCGCCCGCGTACGAGGAGCCTGACGACGAGGAACCCAGCTACTCCTACGGCGGCGCGTCCACTGCGATTGCCACGGCCATGACTTACCTGGGTGTTCCCTACGTGTGGGGTGGCGAATCCTACGGCGGCGTCGACTGCTCCGGCCTGACGATGCTCGCATGGGAGAGTGCCGGCGTAGACCTGCCACACCTCTCGCGCGCGCAGTACGGCTACGGCACGCACGTGTCTCTCGGTGGCATGGAGGCGGGCGACCTGATCTTCTGGTCCTCGGATGGTACCCAGTCCGGCATCTACCACGTCGCCATGTACCTGGGCGACGGCGAGATGATCGAGGCTCCCACATTCGGTGTGCCCGTGCGCGTGACCGGCGTGTATAGCTGGGGTTCACTCATGCCTTACGCCGTGAGGCTCTGATCCTACTCGTTGCGGGGGCCGCGCAGACTGAGTCTGCGCGGCCCCCCGTTTTGCATGGTGATGTGAGTGTTGCCATGGCTGCCGTGGTCGTGCGTGTTGTCGGGTGCTTGCGTGAGCTGATGGTCTTGTCGGCTGATTGTTGCCTCTGAGGTGTCCTGGGTTGCGTGGGCATCGAGGGTTGCGTGGGGGGGCGGGCACCCGGGGTGCGGGTACCTGCGCCGCGCGGGGCGAGCCTGCGGCGGCCTCGACTAGCATGGATGCATGCAGAAGTCAGCGACAGGTACTGATCCTCGGAAAGATTCGCGTGCGAGCGGCGAAAACACCCCCACGGTCCTCGATAACTCGACGAAGCGCTTCATGCGTTTCATCCTGGGGCTGATGGCGCTTGGCGTGTACTGGCTGATCTGGACCTCCAACTGGCGGGACGCATGGGGTGACTGGTCGATGCGAGGCAAGATCGGGGCGGCAGTCCTGCCCGTCGGCTTCGTGCTTATCTGGCTGCCGATCATGTGGGCGGCGTTGCGTTGGGCGATCCGCGATCTCATCAGAGCTCGGCGTTTGCCCACGCGGGGAAAGCATGCGAAGAAGCCGCGGCCACGACTTGCCATCATTTGTTTCCTGATATCCGCCGGTATCCTCGCCGGCGTCGTGTATCCGTCGTGGAATCAACACCTGACGCTCGCCCAGGACCTGTGGGAGGGGCCTGTGCGCCACGAGCGTGTGGCGTGTGAGGCCTTCAACGATGGGAACGGCAGCGTCTCACCGAAGAACAGGTCCTGGAAGTACCTCCAGTTCACGCTGGTCGGGGATGACGGTTATTCGCAGAGCTTCCGCTTCAAGCGCGTGGATCTCGATAAAGAAACCGACCGTCAGGGCAGCCCGTTCAATACGATCCTGGGCGCGTGCGAGTCACCGGAGACGCGCATGAGTGTGTCCGTTTATCCGCGTACAGGCATCATTTCCGAGGCCCGGGCGAGCAAGTAGCCAGAAACTCAGGGATACGATGGAGGCACGAGTGTCGGTGTCCCACAGCCGCCGAGCGCGTCCGCGCCGAAGGCTGGAAGCCGAAAGGATGCGGAACTGAGGCTGCGTGGGCTGTCTTGAAGACCGTGGTCGCCTTAGCTGACGTCTGCGTGTGGGTGCTCGCGTGGAAGCAAGACCTCGGCGCGGTTGCGCTTGACGGGCGTGTTCGTTTCATGTGTCCCGATCATCTTCCTGATCGGCTGGGTTCCCTTGGGCGATGATCTCCTCCGCGCGGTGGCCCGCCTCGGAGGTGGCGAGGCCGCGTCGGCTATTGTGGGCGCATGGGAACGACCGAGACAGGCTCCGACGGGTCTGCGAGCTATCTCTTCACCTCGAAGAATTTGACGTATCGACAAAAGCTCTACAGGTGGCTCATTATCGGCTGCTGGGTCCTGATGGGTTACGCGTGCGTCGGTGTCATCGTCTTCATAGACGATTGGGGGCAGTGGAGGTTCTATGGCGGTTTCGCCGCGATGGGGCTCCCGCTCCTGGTGCTTTTCTTCTCGTTGCGCTTCGTGTGGGCGCTACTGCGACGTCTCGTGCGAGTGGTCTGTGGGCGGGCGTCGGGGGGCGTGGTGGCACCCCTCCTGGGACTCGGGGTCGTTGGTTGCGTGCTGTGGTTGGTCTGGCACATCTCGTTCATGTACCAGTGGCCCTACATAGAGGACTGGCGTCGGGGGACTGTGCGGCACGAGAACGTGGCTTGCCAGAACTTCCATACCGAACTGAGCACAGGCAAGAGGTCGCATCGCGAATATGTGTTCGACCTGGTCGCCGAGGACGGCACCGAGTGGAACTACCGCATTCGTGCATCAGCTATGAAAGAGAAGGCTGAGGATGAGCGGGAACCCTACGCGTCCGTCTACTACACCTGCAAGGGTGAGGAGGATGGGCTGAGCATCGTGATCTATGAGCACACGGGCATCATTACCGAGGCTTGGACGAACCAGGCGGGTCAGGTGCACTGAGCGTTCGTTCCTCCAAAAAATTGGATGCAATTCCCCTTCCCCCTGACCCGCGTACCCCTGGCAAGCAGCGGTGAGTAAACGGTGGGGCCGCGCGACGATTCGCGCGGCCCCACCGTGAAGTCTGACGTACTCAGTGCTCGCCCTCGTGCTCCTTGAGGCGCTCGTAGGAACGACGAATCTCGGCCTCCGCTTCCTCGCGGCCGACCCAGTGTGCGCCCTCGACGCTCTTGCCGGGTTCGAGGTCCTTGTAGACCTCGAAGAAGTGCTGGATTTCAAGGCGGTGGAACTCCGAGACGTCGTCGATCTCGGTGCGCCACGATGCGCGCTGGTCGGATGCGGGGACACACAGGACCTTGTCGTCGCCGCCCTTCTCGTCGCGCATGCGGAACATGCCGAGTGCGCGGCAGCGGATCACGCAGCCGGGGAAGGTGGGTTCTTCGAGGAGCACCAGTGCGTCCAGGGGGTCGCCGTCTTCGCCCAGGGTGTCGTCGATGAACCCATAGTCGTCCGGGTAGCGGGTCGAGGTGAAGAGCATGCGGTCGAGACGAATGCGTCCGGTTTCATGATCAATCTCGTATTTGTTCCGATTCCCCTTGGGAATCTCGATGGTGACATCAAACTCCATGGTCGCACCTTCCATTGTTAGCCCCGAAATTCGAGAGTCCGATTGGTTGTGTGCGAGCATGGGCGGGTACCCTAGATGCCTAGGTAACCACGAAGGGATATTCATGCATCGCACGTCTATGGGGCCAATTGTAAGCGCTAGCGCAGCGCTTGTGGCGGCAGTCGCCTTTTTGAGCGCTGGCTGCGCACCCTCCTCGGTCCCCACCCCCAAGGCGGCACCGACTGCCGCCACGCTTGAGCCGGCCAGCGCGTCGGTGCCCACCCAGGCCTCGGGCAATCCGGTGAGTGAAACGCAGCTCGCGCAGCTGTGGCGGCCTGTCGCCGTTGGCGCGGACAATGGCGATTACACCGCGTGGGGCGTTGTTGTGGATGCGCAGACGGGTGACATTCTCCTCGACGAAGACGCGGCTATCGGCCACACGCCCGCCTCCACCACGAAGACTCTTGCTGCTTTCAGCGCTCTCAAGCACCTGGATCCGACGGCGACGCTGACGACGAGCACGCTTCTGAGCGGCGACAATCGCACCCTGTACCTCGACTCTGAGGGTGATCTGCTCCTGGGTGCGGGCGAGTCTGAGGAGACCGAGGTGTCGGGCCGCGCCGGCCTGCAGACTCTCGCAAACAAGACGGCGGCGGCCCTCACCTCGCGCGGTATTACATCCGTCACTTTGAACTGGCGGGGGACCCTCTTCGAGGGGGATTCGCACCTGCCCGCCTGGGACGCGCAGGAGGTTGGCGGCTACGAGGGGCACGTGGGTCCGATGGCGATTGACGCCGGGCGTACCGCCCCGGGCGCGTATGCGTTCCATGAGGATGCCCCCGGCTATGTTGCGCAGGTGTTTGCGCAGGCCCTGACGTCGTCGGGCATCGCCGTGAAACTCGGCACGGACGGGAAAGCACCCACCGGAGATGCGACCCTTGCGTCCGTGTCCTCGGCGACGATGGGTGAGCAGCTTCGCTGGATGCTGGCGCACTCGGATAACACGCTCGCGGATCAGTACTGCCGTCTCGCGGCGGATGCCGCTGGCCAGCCCACGACGTATGCGGGCGCGGTCGCCATGGTGAAGGCTGACCTGGTTGAGGCCGGTATCCCCACGAGGGGTATGATTCTCGAGGACTGCTCGGGTCTGTCCACGAACGACAAGCTCAGTGCGAACACGCTCGTCGGTGTCCTGAAGGCCTCGTACCAGGCGCAGGGGAGCGAGGGGGACCTGATTCGCCTCCTGCCCTGGGCTGATCTGGTTGGCACGCTCTCGGATCGCATGACGGACGAACCCGCCGCTGGTAACGTTCAGGCGAAGACGGGTGCGCTTCAGGGGGTGACGACGCTGTCGGGCAGCGTGAGGACGCAGAGCGGTCGCGTTCTCCTGGTGGTCATTGGCCACGACCTGGTCGAGGGTGGCGCGTTGCCCACACGCTGGCGTTTGGACAGGTTTGAGGAAGGTCTTGCCGAGCTAGACTGAGTCCATGGAAATGCCGTTTGGACCGCGCGACGTCGCGGGAGTTCTCGCTTCGATGTCCTACGCTGGCCCGTCGGCCTCGCGCGTGGGCGCGTCCGCGGTGGTGGCGCGCCTGCGCCGCTCGGCGGATTGGTCGAGTCGTAGGCTCGCGAAGCTGTCCACGTTGCCCGAGGCTTCGGCGACCGTGGCGGCATCCCGCACTGTCGTCGTGGACCGTCGAGGGCTGATTCGCAGGGTGGGGGCGGTCCTGGATCGTTTCGAGGACACGCGCACGCCGATGGTTCTCGCGGTCGAGGCCGTGGTTCTGCGCGCGCTCGCGAAGAGTGCGACCGGCATTTGGGACGTGTCGTCCGGCTGTAGCGTGCTCGTGGCACCGAACGTGCTGGCGGATGCGCAGCGCTATGCGTTGGATCAGACGGATTGGTGTCGCTGGGTGTCCCTGTGCACGGGGTTGCGCGGCGTGCATCTGACGCATGCGCCTCACCTGGTGGCCTACGTCGCTGATCTTGTCCGCGCGCTGCCGGAGCGCAGCGATGAGCTGGTGCGCATCGTGTTGTTGCTGGATGCGTTGCCGACGGCTGAGATGGAGGTGTTGACTCCGCGCGATCTGCCGTCGATTCATTGGTTGCGCACGCATCGCGCGCACGCGGGCGGCGTCGCTTTGGTCCGTGCGTGTGCGGCGGCGGGCATGCCGCTGTCGGGGGTTGAACTCCTGCAGGCACAGACCGAGGGCTTCGCGCGCACGGTCGTGCGCGAGGGGGCGATTGCGACGCTGCTGTCCAGCGTCGATGCCCTGCCGAGCGCCCTCGAGTACGCCGAACCTGCGGCGTGGTTGGCGCGTGTGCGCTGACGCCTCCCGCTTGGTGGGAGCGAACCCCCGGGGTTGCCTGCGTGCCTGCTCGCTTGCGGTGCGCTCGTGCGTGCGTTCGTTCATTGACGAGGCCGGGGTCCCTCCCGCTTTCATCGTTGGCCTGTCGGGTGGCGCGGATTCGCTGGCGCTTGTCCTGACGGTGATTGATGTGGCGTCGCGTGCGGGCATTGAGGCGGTGACGCTGACGGTCGACCATGGTCTGCGGGCGGGCAGCGCTCACGAAGCGCGCCGCGTCGCGGACCTCGCTGCATCACTCGGGGCGCGCGCACTCGTGGAGACCGTCCGCGTCGATGGGAGGGGAGGCCCCGAGGCCTCGGCCCGTGACGCTCGTCTCGCCGCCTTGCGCTCTCTTGCGCTGCACGAGGGGGCACCCGTGCTGCTGGGGCACACGATGGACGATCAGGCGGAGACCGTGCTGCTGCGCCTCGCGCGCGGGTCCGGCCCCTCGTCGCTGCGCGCGATTGCGCCGATTCGCCGCGACGAGGACGGGGTGACGTGGCTGCGCCCGCTGCTGGGGCTACGCCGCGCCGACACGGCGGGTGCCTGCGCGCAGGCGGCCCTCACGCCCGTCGAGGATCCGACGAACGCCATCGACGGACCCTGGCGTGCCGCCGATGGCAGCGCCCTGCGTCGCAGCGCTGTGCGTCATAGCGCGATCCCTGCCCTGGCCTCGGCCCTGGGGGTGGACCCCGTGCCGGCCCTCGCCCGCACGGCGGCCCTGTGCGCGGCCGACGACGACGCCCTGAGCGAGTGGACGCGTGGCCTCCTGGCTGTGAGCTGCGAGGCCTCGCCCCTGGCAGAGGAAGGGAGCCTCGCCCTGGTAGTGTCCGAGGTGTCAGGCGCTCCCCGGGCCGTGCGCACCCGCGCGCTGCGCGAGGTGGCTAGTCGGGCAGGAATCCGCTTGTTGTCGGGGGTTCACGTGGACGCCCTCGACGACTTGATCGTTGCCTGGAGTGGGCAGGGGCCAATCCCGCTGCCGGGCGGCAGGGCCACGCGCGTCGGTCGCGGCACGCAGGCCCGTATCCTCTTCGAGGCGCGCTCTCCCGAGCCGATCCGAGACGGTGGGTGATGCTCAGGCCTGCCGAGGCCTCGTCGCTGCGATCCCACCCGTTCGGTCGCAAGCGTGCGTGCGGAAGTTTGTCAGTGGAGGTCGCGGTGTGCGCAAGGCACGTGTCGGCTCCCTCGGGCGCTCGGAGTGGGCGAGCGTGACCACACGGTGTTGCGCTGACAGTGAGAATAGATGCCTTTTGAGCACAAACACGTGCTCTTATGGCACGCTTATAGTGCAACCGCTCGCGGAGCGCCGATAGGAAAAGAGGACACGGTGGACGCCACCGACATGGGAAACGATCTGAAGGAAATCCTCGTCACTGCCGAGGACATGGACCGTAGGCTCGGCGAGATGGCCGAGCAGATTGACCGCGACTACGCGGGTCGGGAACTGCTCATCGTCGGCGTCCTGCGAGGGGCCGTCATGGTTATGGCAGACCTGTCGCGTAAGTTGCACACCCCGATCGAAATGGACTGGATGGCCGTCTCCTCCTACGGGTCGGGCACCAAGAGTTCGGGCGTCGTGCGCATCCTCAAAGACCTCGACCAGGATGTGGCGGGCCGCCATGTTCTGATCGTCGAGGACATCATCGATTCCGGTCTGACGCTGTCCTGGCTGAAGGCCAACCTGCAGGGGCGCGGTGCCGCCTCCGTTAACATCGCGACCGCGCTGCGCAAACCCGCCGCCGCGAAGGTCGACATCGACGTGGCGTACGTGGGCTTCGACATTCCCGACGAATTCGTCGTCGGCTACGGCCTGGATTACGCGGAAAACTACCGCAACCTGCCCTTCGTTGGCACGCTGCAGCCGCACGTCTACTCCAACTGACAACTTCGGAACCTCTAAGGGGCATACGTGAACGACAAGACGAAGACTAAGCGCCCGAGCTGGACTTGGGTGACGCTTCCCCTCGTCATCCTCATCGTGGGCGGGTGGTTCCTCTGGCAGGCCTTCCAACCGCGGTCGATTTCGACCTCCGAAGGTATGGCGCTCATCTCGGGAACCACGGTCGAGAAGGTCGTCCTCAACGAGGGCACCCAGCAGGTGAACCTCACGCTGAGTGAGGATTACCAGCATAAGAGCACCGGTGCGGGCGATCCGACGACGAACATGGGCAAGAACGTCTACTTCACGTATTCCTACGTTCAGACGAAGGACATCCTGGACACGGTCGCCGAGCAGGCCCCCGCGAAGGGATGGAACGCGGTGCGTCCCCAGTCCAGCGCTCTGGGTGCTATGTTCCAGCTGATCGTCCCGCTGCTGGTCCTCATGGGCGCGTTCTACTTCATCATGCGCTCCATGTCGGGTTCGCGGATGATGGGCGGTTTCACGGCCTCGCGCGCTAAGGAGTTCAACCAGGAACGCCCGGACGTCACCTTCGCGGACGTCGCCGGTGAGGACGAGGCCGTGGAAGAACTCGAGGAGATTCGCGAGTTCCTGGCCTCCCCCGACAAGTTCCACAAGGTGGGCGCGCGCATCCCGCGCGGCGTTCTGCTCTACGGTCCTCCTGGAACTGGTAAGACCCTGCTGGCCAAGGCCGTTGCCGGCGAGGCGAAGGCCCCCTTCTTTTCGATCTCCGGCTCGGAGTTCATGGAACTCTATGTGGGCGTGGGTGCCTCGCGTGTGCGCGAACTCTTCGAGCGCGCCAAGAAGAACGCGCCGGCCATCATCTTCGTCGACGAGATCGACGCCGTGGGCCGCCACCGCGGCAGCGGCATCGGCGGCGGCAACGACGAACGCGAGCAGACCCTGAACCAGCTCCTCGTCGAGATGGACGGCTTCGATGAGCGTGCCAACATCATCCTGATCGCCGCCACGAACCGCCCCGACATCCTCGACCCGGCGCTGCTGCGCCCCGGCCGCTTTGACCGTCAGATCGCCGTCGAGGCCCCGGACCTTAAGGGCCGCGAGGCGATCCTTAAGGTGCATGCTCAGGGCAAGCCGCTCACCGCGCAGGTTGACCTGCGCCAGATCGCCAAGCGTACCCCCGGCTTCACGGGTGCCGACCTGGCGAACGTTCTCAACGAGGCCGCGCTGCTCACCGCTCGCTCGGACATGCAGTTCATCGACGACCGTGCGATCGACGAGGCCATCGACCGCGTCATCGCGGGCCCGCAGAAGCGCACGCGCGTCATGAACGACCACGACAAGGCCGTCACCGCCTACCACGAGGGCGGCCACGCCCTGGCCGCAGCCGCCCTGAACTACACGGACCCGGTCACGAAGGTGACGATCCTGCCGCGCGGCCGCGCCCTGGGATACACGATGGTCATGCCCACCGAGGACCGCTTCAACAAGACCCGCAACCAGCTCCTCGACGACCTGGTGTACAGCATGGGTGGGCGCGTCGCCGAGGAAATCGTGTTCCGCGACCCGTCGACCGGCCCTGCCAACGACATTCAGCAAGCCACGAAGACGGCCCGCGCGATGGTCACCGACTACGGCATGAGCGACCGCATCGGCATGGTCAAGCTCGGTGATGCCGATACCGAGGCCTTCGGCCACGGGTCCGGCGAAGGCCTGCGCGCCTTCTCCGACGAGACCGCCGCGATCATCGACGAGGAGGTCCGCCGCCTCCTCGACAACGCGATGCGCGAGGCCTGGGAGATTCTGACGAGCAACCGCGCGATCCTCGACACCCTGGCCGCGCGCCTCCTGGAGGAAGAAACCCTCGATGAGGCGCAGCTCGCGCAGATCTTCAAGGACGTCGTCAAGGCCCCCGAGCGCCCCGTGTGGAACTACCAGGCCGACGCGGCCGTGCCCGGTGCCCGCCTGGGCAACCCGGTCGGTGTCAGCACCGCCCAGGCCTCGGCCCCCGACGCCTTCCAGACGCCCTCCATCGACGTGAGCGACGTGATGGACACCACGCGTACCGAGGACGAGGAGCAATCGTGACCTACGATGCCGCAGCCGTGGAAAAGGCCTCGCGCGACCTGCTCATCGCCATCGGCGAAGACCCCGAGCGTGAAGGCCTGATCGGCACGCCCGACCGCATGGCACGCGCGTGGCGCGAAATGTGCTCCGGCCTGTTCGAGGACCCCCGTGAGCATCTGCGTACGCAGTTCCACGCGGGTACCGATGAACTCGTCCTCGTGCGCGACATCACCTTCCACTCGGTGTGCGAACACCACCTCCTGCCCTTCTACGGGCGCGCGCACGTGGGTTACATCCCGCGCGGCGGCGTCGTCACCGGCTTGTCGAAGCTCGCACGCCTCGTCGAGGGCTACGCGCGGCGCCCCCAGGTCCAGGAGCGTCTGACCGCGCAGGTCGCCGACGCTATCGCCGAGGTCCTGGATCCCCAGGGCGTCATCGTCGTCATCGAAGCCGAGCACATGTGCATGTCGATGCGCGGTATCTCCAAGCCCGGCTCGTCCACCGTGACCAGCGCCCTACGCGGCATCATGAGCGACGGTGCCACGCGCGCCGAGATGATGGCCCTCGTCCTGTCGGGGAGCCGCTGACGTGTCCGCGCTTCCCCTGCCCCCAGCCCCGGCCTCGTCCCCGGTTCCCGTGCCTCCGGCGCTGCCGGGCGGCCTAGCCCTGCCGACCGGGCGCGCGGTGATCATGGGCATTCTCAACGTCACGCCCGACTCCTTTTCCGACGGGGGCCGCTACGCGGACGTAACCACGGCGCTCGCGCACGCCCGGGCGATGATAGCCGCCGGTGCCGACCTGATCGACGTGGGCGGGGAATCCACGCGGCCTAACTCCACGCGCATCACCCCCGAGGAGGAGTGGGAACGCATCGGTGCCGTCGTCTCCGCGCTGGCGGGCGATGGCATCGTCGTGTCTGTGGATACGCTGCACGCCTCAACCGCCCGCGCAGCCGCGGACGCCGGAGCGGCGATCATCAACGACGTGAGCGGCGGGCGCTGGGACCCCGACATGAACGCCGCCGTGGCAGCGTCGGGATGCGCCTACGTGGTGCAACACTATCGCGCGCTGCCGGGCATGCCGGGGGAGCATTTCGACTACGGCGAGGACCTGGTGGGGACTATCATTGAGCGTCTCAACACCCAGGTGCGCGATGCTCTTGATGCGGGTGTGACAGCTGATAAAATTGTTATCGACCCAGGCCTCGGCTTCTCGCTCACGGCCGACCAGTGCTGGCAGATTCTCGCCGAACTGCCACGCCTGACCACCTATAGGTACCCTGTACTCATCGGAGCGTCGCGCAAGCGTTTCGTCAAGGCTCTCGGAGGCAACATCGACATCGACAGCGCTGCCATCGCAGCCCACGCCGTCAGAAGCGGCGCGTGGGCCGTGCGGGTCCACGACGTAGAGGCCACCGCGGCCGCCATCGCCTGAAAGGAGAACGATTGAGCAGCAGACGCGTCATCATCGCCCTCAAAGGACTGGGGGCGCTGGCAAACCACGGCGTCTACGATTTCGAGCGCAGCCAGGAGCAGCGCTTCAGTGCCGACGTCGTCATGTGGGTCGAGACCGCGGGTGCCACCGACGATATCGCCGCCACCGTCTCCTACGCCGACATCGCCGACGAAACCATGGCGGTCCTCACCGGCACCCCCGTCGACCTCATCGAGACCCTGGCCGAAACCATCGCCTCGAACGTCATGAGCCATGAGGGCGTGGTCGGCACCGAGGTCACTGTCCACAAGCCGGACGCCCCCATCGACCACCCCTTCACCGACGTGTCCGTCACCGTGCGCCGCGGCGAGACCGACGCCATGCCCCTCTCCCTATCCCTCAAGGGCATCTACGAGGCCGAGGACGGCTCCGTGCTCACAGGCGAAATCGAGGCATACGGCCGCGCCCAGGCACCCAGCCCCGCGCAGCAGAACGATCCGGTCCCCAGCCGTAAGCGCCGCGGCGAACACACAGCGCCCGCGCCCCGCGCCGAGGACGCCTCGCGTCCCGCACACCTGCGCGCCCGCCGCGTCGTCCTAGCCATCGGCGGCAACCTTGGCGACGTGCCCGTCACCCTCATGCACACCGTCGAGGCCCTGTCCTACATCGAAGGCTTCCAGATCGAGGACGTCTCCCCGATCATGCGCACCAAGCCGGTCCTCGCCCCCGGACAAGCACCCCAGCCCGACTACTGGAACGCCGTCGTCGTCGGCTCTGCCATCGCCACCCCCGACGAACTCTTCGCCCAGACCAGCCGCATCGAACGCGAGTTGGGTCGCGAACGCCACGAACGCTGGGGCGCACGCACCATCGACATCGACATCATCCAGGTTGAAGGCCTCGCTTCTTCCGACCCTGCCCTCACCCTGCCACATCCGCGCGCCAAGGAGCGTGCCTTCGTTCTCGCTCCCTGGCTTCTGTGCGACGCCAATGCTGTCCTCGAGGGCATCGGCCGCGTCTGTGACCTGCTCGCCGTCGCGCCCGACCGCGACGGTATCATCGACGCCGTCGACGACTGGCTCGAAGACCCCGCCGCCGTCATGTCCGACTCCGACCGGCTCATCGCCGAGCGCGTCGAACAGGCCAGCGCCGACATGCGCGAACTCCTCGAAAACCTGACCGGCGAAATCAGCCACCTCGCCGACCTTGGTGCACCCACCGGCGAACCTCCGATGGCTCCCGCAACCGCCGTCAAGGCCACTGTCATCCCCGCGCTCCCCGCACCTAGGGCCGAGCAGACCCCGGAGCCTGCCAATCCCATGTCTGGCTCAAGCTCCATCGCAGGCGAGTTCGGACTCGCCGACGACGCTGCGGCAGACAGCTCTGTGGCTGGCGGGCCTGTGGCTGGCGGCTCTGTGGCCGAGGAGGTACCGCTCCTCGCCCCAGAAATCCTCACACCCGAAGCTCCCGCGTCCGTTGAAGCGGTGACCGAAGACGCAGCGGGCGACGTCACCATCCCAACCCCCGTCGCCGGCACCAACAAACTCACGGACAGCGGCTCCGCGCAGCGCGCCAGCCTGTGGCACCGCCGGGATTCCCTGGATTTCGCTTCCGATGACTCCGCGAACAGCGAACAGTCCTGTGCCTTCGACAACACCGACGACCGCGCCAGACTGGCAGCCGCCTACGCCGAATACGGCTTCGACACTGACTTCGACCAGGATGTGCCCGAGGAGCACGCGCCCCAGGTTTCCCAGTCGGCAGCCCGCACGCAATCGGCAGCCCGCGCCGACCAGAATTTCGACATAGATTATGGCGACGACCTCGGGCTGGATGTCGATGCCTCGGACTCCGCAGCCGATGCACCCGTCAACGCGCCCACTCGGCCCAGCGCACCCCGACCGACCACCTGGGGCAGAAGAGGAGCGCGCGATGCCAAGGCCTCGCCCAAGCCCGCGTGGCACCCCGTCTCCTCCGTGCCCGCGGATTCTCCCGCTGGGCGCGTGACCCGAAGGATCGGTTCGGGCAACTACACACCGACCGGCGATGAAAAGCCGCGGTGGGCACCCGTATTCCAAGACAAGCGTCAAGAGTCGCGCACCGAGATCAAGCTGCCCGACTGGAACTTCGACGTCGGCACCGCCCACGACGTGCGCGTCGTCGACGACCGCTCGGGCCTCGGCCGCGAGGACGACGCTCCCAAGGCCACCGTTCACGCCGACGGTCGCTCCACGATCCTGGCACCCGGACTGCCCGACAACACGCTCGTCGGCCCCATCCCCGACGACGAAGCCACCCACACCGGCATTCTGCGCCGCGTCGTTGTGCGCCCCACGATGACCGGGGCAATTCCCATCGTCAAGAGGCGCTAAATGAAACCGCTGGCGATCATCTGGGTGCTGCTGGTCGGCGTCGTGAGTGCTGCCCTGAGCTTCGTCGGGTTCTTCGCGCACATGCGCACCGGTGGAACCCCCATGATCGTCACGCCCGGTCCCGCCGTCGTGTTCGCCTTGGCCACGGCCATCCTCATCTGGTCCGGCATAGCTGTGCGGCGGCTGCGCGCCGGCAAAGACACGTGGATCGACGCCATCGGTGCCATGCGGGTTGCCGTCTTCGCACGCACCTCCGCGCTGGTCGGATCCAGCCTGTCGGGTATCCTCGTTGGCGTCATGGGCGTCTCCCTCACACAGCTCGAAGCCACCGCCATGGTGTCCAACGCGATTGGCTCCGGGGTCAGCGCCCTCGTCGGCGTCGTGTGGGTAGTCATCGCCGTAGTCATCGAACGCTGGTGCGTCATCACCCCCGATGACGACGCAGCCACCTCCAACAAGCGAAACGCGGCGGCCTGAACCGTCGCGGTACCCGGCTGATCGCTGCTGCTGGCCTGGTGGGGCTGGGGGATGGCTTCGTGGATAGGTTGTGAGTGTGCGGATAGGTGATTTTCCTATCCGTGGAGGCGTTAACCTATCCGCCTGTTTGTTTTCTATCCGTATCGTTTTGTCGGGGCTGGGTCTTCCTGTTGGGGTGTCGCAGTTGTGCTCTCCGGGTTCTGTGGTGCTTTGTTGCAGGTGCCCGCGCCGCGCGGGGCGGCCCTGCGCCGTGCGGCTTGTCGGTGTCAATGTTGTGCGCGTTCCGAGAGTTACGAGCGCGGTTGCACCCCGGCCCGGTATCGTGGAGGCGTGGCCGACCAGCGTAAGAATTCCCCCAGGCGATCATCCACCCGGCGTAGCCCGTCGGGTGGCTCCTCCGGGCGCGCAGCAGACCGCACATCGCGCGCTGCGGGTGCGACATCAAGCAACAACGCGTCCTCACGTCAAAGAACAGCCGGCGCCGCAGCAAGTGCCCGCTCCCCGCGCGGTGCCAAAGCGGCTGGCACAAAGGCGCGCGGCACCAAAACGGCATCGGGTAAGAGCAAGCGCACGTCGTCAGGCGGTCCGCGCCCGCCCGTGAACCTGTGGCCTCGCCGCATTATCACGGGTCTAGGCCTGATTCTGATCCTGGCTCTCATCGTGTGGGGCGTTGTTGCTCTCGTCCGCGCTGTTATCGGCGTATTCACCTCGGATCCAGTTCCGCAGTCCAGTACGCAATCCGTTCAGTCGGGCACGGTCGATGCCTCCGGTTACACGCTCAAGGGCGGTCAGGAGGTCACCGCGGATGGTCTACTGACGGACGGCACAGCGATTGAGATTCCGGTGTGCCTCGACAAGGACATCGCCGTCACCGCGACGGCGTCCGATGCATCGGTCGGTTCACCGCTGTACGTGTCGGTGACGCTCGAAAACAGGGGATCGGTCGCCTGCTCGACATCCCTGTCGAATTACACGTTGCAGGTGTCCACGGGCGGACACCAGGTCTACGATTCGGCACGCTGCGCGGCGGATGATGAGTCCGCGAAGACCCTGCTGCTGCGCCCGACGGGCACGTGGTCCGGTTGGCTGAGCTGGGATGGCTACGTGTATGCGGATGGTTGTACGTCTCCCGCGGGCGGTGCCAAGGCCGCGACGGTGGGCACCTACAAGTTGGCCGTCCAGCAGGGGAGCCGCGAGGTCGGCTCGGCCGTCGCTGACGTCACCGCTCCGCCCGTGCCTCAGTCGGGCGCGCAGTCTGGTGCCCAGTCGGGGCAGAAGGCTGGGACGCAGGCTGGAACTCAGTCTGGTGCTCAGTCGGGAGCCCAGAAAGCTCGGTGATGTGCTCTCCTCGTTGACGAGGCCGTGGCCGCGTGCGGCGGCAGGTGTCGGTGAGTGCCCGCGTCAGGTGTCGCGTAGTTGCTCAAGCACCCGACGTGGGATTACCAGCCGACGACGCCCGCGCCGACGGCTTGGGCCTGGTGGGCCAGGTTTTCGACGATGAGTTGGGCGCGGTAGTGGCCGACGCCGTCGATGACTTCGATATCGGCGACGGAGGCGGCGCGCAGCTGCGGCAGGGTCGTGAAGTGCGCGGACACGGCTTTGATGGCATTCCACGACAGGTGGGGGACCAGGGAGAGGGCGCGCACGCCGCGCGGCATGATTTCGCGGTCGAGGTCGGCGACCTCGTACACGTCCAGGCCGAGGATGTTCGCGATGGCGGTCAGGTCGACGATTCGTTCGGAGCCGAGGGAGGTGAGTTCGGCTTCGACGCGGGCGACGTCGGCGGGGTCGCGGATGTAGTCGCGCATGACGAGGGCGCGTTCGGAGGCGGATCCGCGTACGAGGTCTTCGACTTGGAGGGCGAGGAGGCGTCCCTCGGATCCCAGTTCTTCGAGGTATTCGGTGATTTCGGAGGTGATACGGCGGATCATTTCCATGCGCTGCATGACGGTGGCGACGTCGCGCACGGTGGCGCTGTCACGCATTTCGAGGATCGTGAGGGTCTGCAAAACTTCGTCGAGTCGCTGACTGTAGCGGTCCAGGGTGTCCACGGCCAGGTTGGCGCGCGAGAGCAGGGCTTCGGGTTCTTCGACGAGGCGGTGCTCGGTTCCCACGTAGATGGAGATCATGCGCATGGAGGCGGACAGGGACAGGACGGGTAGGTGCGTTTGGCGGGCGGTGCGCTGGGCGGTGCGGTGGCGCATGCCGGATTCGTCGGTGGGGATGGTGGGATCGGGGAAGAGCTGGACGTTGGCTTTGCGGATGCGCCATAGGTCGGGGTCGATGATGACGGCACCGTCCATTTTGCATAGTTCGCGTAGGCGAGCGGCCGTGAACGCGACGTCAAGGTCGAAGCCGCCTGAGCACATGGCCTGAATCTCGGGTGTGTAGCCCAGGACGATGAGGGCACCCGTGTGGGAGCGCTGAATTCGTTCCAGTCCCTCGCGAAGAGGGGTGCCGGGCGCAACCGCGCGCAGTGCTTCTCGAAGGATCGCTGCGTCTGAGGTCAATGTGCTTCCCTCCCGAATGAGTAGGTCTGCTTTCTATTATTGCGAGTCTGTAGGAAATGCGACGCGAATCGCCGTCGCTAAATCAGAGACAGTGAACACGGTGATGCCGTCGACGCGGGCGAGGTCCTCGCTGCCTTGAGCTGGGACGATGGCTGCGGCGAAGCCCAATCGGGCTGCTTCGGCGAGGCGGCGCTGGGTGCCGGTGCAGGCACGAACTTCACCGGTCAGGGAGATTTCTCCGACTGCGACGAGGTCGGCGCGCGGGGGTACGCCCTTGAGTGAGGACACGATGGAGATGGCCATTGCGAGGTCGATGGCGGGTTCGACGGTGCGCGCGCCGCCGACCGTGGACACGTAGACGTCGGCCCCCGACGTGTCGGCACCGATTCGGGCTTGCAGGACCGCGAGGATCATGGCGACGCGCGCGTGGTCGACGCCTGAGGTCGTGCGCCGAGGTGATCCGCCCGACGAGGGGGCGACGAGGGACTGGATCTCGGTGGGCAGCGGGCGGCGGCCCTCGAGGGAGACGGCCGCGCAGGTGCCGGGCACGCCGCGCGTCGTGCGTGACAGGAAAAGGCCGGAGGGGTCGGCGAGGCCGTAGATCCCCGAGTCGGTCAGCTCGAAGCAGCCGACTTCGTCGGTGGGGCCGTAGCGGTTTTTCACGGCTCGCAGCAGGCGTAGGCGTGAGTGCCGGTCGCCTTCGAACTGGCAGACGACGTCTACGAGGTGTTCGAGGACGCGTGGACCGGCGATGCCGCCGTCCTTCGTCACGTGGCCGACGAGCAGGGTGGGTAGGTCGGATTCTTTGGCGATCCGAATGAGCGAGGCGGCGACCGCGCGCACCTGGGCGACGCCGCCCGCCCCGCCCTCGACCTGGGCGGAGGAGATCGTCTGCACGGAGTCGACGATGAGCAGGGACGGAGCCGAGGCCTCGACGTGCCCCAGGACGATGCCGAGTTCCGTCTCATCGGCGATGAGCAGGTTCGGTTCGAGCGCTCCGATGCGTTCGGCGCGCCCTCGCACCTGCGCCGCTGATTCCTCGCCCGTCACGTAGAGAACGGGGCCGCGTCCGCTCGATGCCGCCGTGCGCGCGGCCTTGGCGGCCACGTCCAGCAGCAGCGTCGACTTACCCACGCCGGGTTCGCCGGCCAGGAGGATCACCGCGCCGGGGACGATGCCGCCGCCGAGCACCCGGTCCAGTTCGCCCACGCCCGTGGAACGCGACGAGGCGCGCTCCCCGTCCACGTCGCCAATGGGCAGCGCGGGGCGTCGTGGGGGAGTCGCGGCGGCGCGCTGCCCGCCCGTGACCTCGCCCGCCTGGTCGACGGCGCCCCATGCCCCGCATTCGCGGCACTGGCCCACCCACTTGGGGGAGGTCCAGCCGCAGTCGGAGCAACGGTAGGTGATTTTCTCTTTCGCCATGGACCCACCGTAACGCGCACCGCCTCCATCTGCGGTTCGCTCATGGGAGAGTGACGAGGCCGTGGCTGGGCAGCGTAGGTGATGTGTGGGTGTGAGACGAAGTGGTCAGGTTCTCCAGATACGGCGAAGTGGCGGAATTGTGCCGTAAAGAACGTTGACGCGCGATGATACTTTACAAGTATCTGTAGAACGCGTGATGATATTATCCATATGGTTAGCCGGTGTGCGTCCTCGGGAACTCGCTCCGGTACCTGCGGATGCTGCATGCCATCGACACTGAGGAAATGACATGAAGAAGGGGTACAAGACGCGAAGGACATGGTCCAAGCGACTGCCTGTCATGTCCGTCCTGCTCGTGTCTGCGATCCTGTACGCGATTGCGTTCATGTCCCGAGGCGTGGAGGTCACGCAGGTCAGCGTCGATGATGGCGGTATCTGGGTGACCAATCAGGATCGCAAGCTCGTGGGCCATCTGAATTACGACGCCCGGATGCTCGATGGCATGGTGTCCGTTAAGTCGGCGTCCTTCGATATTGGGCAGGCTGGTGGTGACGTGACGCTCGGGGAGGCGGGAACGCGCACGGTGTCGCCCGTGCCATGGTTCGCACGCGTGCGCTGTGCGTTGTCGATCAAGTCGCTGCGCTGGCATCGCCGTGCGCGTCGCTTGGCGACAAGCAGGCAGCGTCGGTCACTGTTGTTGCGCGTCACGCGCCGTTGGAGGAGGAAACGATGAGTGACAGAGACGAGCACGTGGGGGTTGCCCCGATGCTGCCCGGCTACCAGTGGATTCGATACCTCGGATCGGGTGGGTTCGCGGACGTGTACCTGTGCCGCCAGGAGATGCCCCGTCGTGATGTCGCGGTGAAGGTCGCTCGCCTGGACCGTGGGTCTGAGGCGCAGGGGGACATCGCCCGCGAGGCGGATGTGATGGCGCTCGTGTCAGGGCATCCGGCTGTCGTGCAGCTGTACGGCGCGGGCACCGCGCAAGATGGGCGCTCTTTCCTGGTGATGGAGTACTGCCCGGTCGCGAACATCATGGATCAAGTGCGTAAGAAACCGATGTCGACGGATCGGGCGCTGTCGATGATCATCCGCATGTGTGGCGGCGCGGAGATGCTGCATCGTGCGGGTTTCGTGCACCGTGATATAAAGCCCAGCAACATCATGGTGAATGCCTACGGCTCTCCGGTCCTGACGGATTTCGGTGTAGCGGAGCATGTGGGGACAGATCCGCGCAGCGGGCGCGATGGTTTTTCGGTCATGTGGGCGCCGCCCGAGCAGATCGCGGGTACGGCGCGCATCCATCCGACGCAGGACGTGTGGGCGCTGGGTGCAACGCTGTGGACGCTGCTGATGGGGCGCCCGCCCTTCGAGGTGCCTGACGGTGATAACACGGCCAGGGCGGTCGCGCAGAGGGCTGCGTCGGGCCATGTCTCGCGCATCGACCGACCGGACGTACCCGATGCCGTGACCGCTATCGTGCGTCGAGCGATGAGTCTGGATCCTGAGGAGCGTTTCGGGTCGGCGGCGGCGCTCGGTTATGCGCTGCAGACCGTCGAACGCGACATGCATCGCCCGGTCACGGAAATGAAGCTGAGTGTCGTCGCGCCCACCGGTGGGCCTCCCTCGGCGCTGTCGATCCCGACGCCGGCTTTCCTGGATTCGGAGCGTACGCGCACCCGCCGCAGGGGATTCTCGGAGGGGGAGCAGGCCTCGTCGAACGAGGCCTGGTCGGGTAACTCGACGACGAATCGTCGCGGGGTGGTCGACTCCGAGTCGAAGCGTCCCGCGTGGGTGATTCCCGTGCTGGTGGTCGTCGGTGTGCTGGCCACGGTGGCCCTGGTTGTCGCAATGTTGACGGGCGGGGGGCACAGCGTGCACCTGGGTGCGGGCGAGGGGCCGTCGGTCGAGGCGACGACCGAGCAGTGGAGTGACCCTGGGGGGTGGTTCGAACTGCGTGCGGGAATGCTCGCCTAAGCGCAACTACGGGCGGTTCGCGAAGTACTCGAGCAGGCGAGAGTCACCCGAAACGATGATCTCGTCGTCGGAGTTGATGCGCGTCGACGAATTCGCGTACTCGAAACGCTGCTTGGGGTGGCGAATCGCGAGCACGTTGACACCGTAGCGGCCGCGCAGGTCAAGCTCCTCCAGCGAAAAGCCGTGCACCTCCGTGGGCGGGCGCAGCTTCATGATGGAAAAGCCGTCCTTCTCCATCTCGATGTAGTCGACCATTCGGCCGCCCACCAGGTGCGCCGTGCGCTTGCCCGCATCCAGGTCGGGGTAGACCACGTGGTGGGCACCCACGCGGCGCAGGATACGCCCGTGCTGGGAGGACGTCGCTTTCACCCATATCGACGAGATCCCCATGTCGACCAGGTTCGCGGTGATCAGTACGGCCGCCTCCAGGGAGGAGCCCACGCCGACGACGGCGCTGCGGAACTCGCGTGCGCCCAGCTGCTCCAGCGCATCCTTGGACGTTGCGTCAGCCTCGACCAGGGGGAAACGGCCCGCGAAGGCCTGCACGCGCGAGGGGTTCTTTTCGACCGCGAGGATTTCGTAGCCCAGCTGGTCCTGCGTCACCGCGACGGCTGAGCCAAAACGGCCCAATCCGATGACAAGCGTGCCTGACTGAAGGTCCTTTGAGTCACGTTCTTCTGCCATGGCTCTATTCTTCCCTCCCCGTCCCGCGCGCGCGAACGATGCCCAGCCACGGCCTCGTCGAACAAGTCGCCACTGCGCTGTCAACCGATGATCGGTTGCTCCTCGGGCATCCGGATCACGCGGGAACGTTCACGCAATGCGAGTGCCGCGGCCACCGTCATCGAGCCCGTGCGGCCCGCGAACATGAGGGCGATAAGGACGTACTTCGCAGCTATCGGCAGGTTAGGCGTGATACCCGTAGACAGGCCCACGGTCGCGAACGCGGACACGGTTTCGAACAGGATGATGTCCAACGAGTGATCCGTCATGGTCAGCAGTACGACGACGGAGATGGCGACCAGGGCCAGGCCGAGCAGGGACACAGCGACTGCCAGGCGCACGGTCGATGTAGGGATACGCCGGCCGAAGGTCTCAATGTCGCGGTCGCCTCGTGCCTCGGCGATGACGGCCAGAACCAGCACCGCGAACGTCGTCACCTTCACGCCGCCCGCCGTGGACGCGGAGCCGCCGCCGATCATCATGAGGATGTCCTGCACAAAGTGCGTCTGCGAACGCATCGAACCCACGTTGAGCGCCGAAATACCCGAGGACCGCGAATTGACGCCCGCGAGCATCGCGTTGAGGATCTTCGAGGGAGTGTCCACGGACCCCAGCGTCGCCGGATTGTGCCACTCCGTCAGCGCCAGGGCGAGAGCGCCGATGAACGCCAGGATCAGATAGGTCGACAGCGTCAGCTTCGTATGCAGGCGCCAGCGGCGCGGAGCCCACATGTTTTTCGCGACGTCCATGATGACGGGGAAACCGATAGCGCCCACGGTCGTGCCCAAGATGATGGGGATCAGCATCCACCAGTCGGTGACGTGCGGTTCGAGGCCGCCGGGAAGAATGACGAAGCCCGCGTTGTTGAACACGGAGATCGCCATGAACACGGCGTCCCACACGGCGTGCGCGGGGTCGATACCCATGGTGAGGAAACGGGGCAGGAACATGATTGCCAGGAACGCCTGCATGCTCAGCGAGGTCGCGATGACTGCCTTGAGCAGCGTGGAAATCTGGCCCATCGCTCCCGTCCCGGTCTCCTGGGTGGCGAGCATGCGCTGGGTGAGTCCCAGGTGTCGGGACACCGCGAAGCCGAGGATCGACGCCAGCGTCATGACGCCCAGGCCGCCGACGACGATGCCCGCCGCGATGACAGCCTGCCCGAAGGGGGACCAATACGAGGCCGTGTCCACCGTCGTGAGACCTGTCACGCACACAGCTGATACGGCGGTAAAGAGCACGTCGACGAAGGGAGCGGACTCGTCAGAGGCGGAAGCGATGGGCAGCATGAGCAGCACGGTGATAACCCCGATGATGAGGGCGAACGTGCTGAGGGCCAGCCTGGCGGGGGAGTAGCGGGCCTGCCGGGACAGCCACACGCGCACCCGCTGAGCGAAGGACGTGGGCACCTGGGGATGTGGACCGCGGGGTCCTCCCGGCACCTGGCGGACGACGGGGGAGGGCTGTGGAGTCAAGCTTTCCGCTGAAATGGTGTGGGACGAGGCCGTGGCTCGCCCGCGCATCAGGGACCGTGTAGCACCGGGATTGGTGCGCAGCCGAGGGGGCTGAGGTCGAGGCGTGCGTCTCTTGCGTGCCGCTCCCATCGAACCTCCTTAACGACTCTGCAACAAAAGTGGATAAAGTTGCAGTTTTCATGTGGATGGGCAGTAGTATATTTCGTGAGGCTACGTAAGCGATGAACGAACGGGTTTAACGCGCCTCGCGAGCATACTGGGAGTCATTAATGGAACAGCAGTCGGCGCCGCGCTTTATGACCGTCACGGAAGTGGCGGACATCATGCGCGTCTCTAAGATGACTGTGTACCGATTGATTCACAGCGGCGAAATGCCCGCGATTCGCGTCGGAAAGAGCTTCCGAGTCCCGGAGGCTGCGGTCGCCCAGATGATCCAGGCCGGTATGTCGGATCACTCCGGTGGCCAGGCTCGCGTCATTGGCGGGTAGTATAGGCACGATGTGCCCGTTCCGGGCACCCATCATCAACCAGCGGTAGTACCTCTGCCGCCCACACTACGAGGGAGGAACCCCATGGGCTCCGTCATCAAGAAGCGCCGCAAGCGCATGGCGAAGAAGAAGCACCGCAAGCTCCTGCGCAAGACGCGTCA
>QWCI01000111.1_pt1 | contig 31899 bp, 49 predicted proteins | sample 1972541 | NCBI WGS metagenome assembly QWCI01 (sample SAMN09866712, study PRJNA288562) | Human oral metagenome isolate term3_saliva, whole genome shotgun sequencing... | isolation source: mouth | host: Homo sapiens | place: USA: California | reverse complement strand
GTTGGGCGGGGGTGATTTTAGACATAATCCTCGCCTGTTAAGAGTGAGTCAACATTCTGCCTAAATGAATCGCCTGATGATTCTGCTTCAGACATTTGAGCCTTTTCTTGGAGAATGCGGTTCTTAATTGAGCCATCGAACACATAACCGTACTCGGTAAGTTTCTCGCGGAATACTTCAGTGTCAATAACACCAGCTTGAAGAAGCGTTGTGAGCTCGGCAATTGACTCTTCACGTGAGATCGGAATCGGATTTCCTATGATGCTGTAAGCTCGGCATTCACTCGATGTGTGTTCATAATAAGGAAGCCACATCGTACAAAGATCATACAGGAATTGATCAATGACACCGATGAACGTGACCTCTTTCTCTGCACATTTTGAGAGAATGGGATGCATTCGAAGAGCAATTGACGTTCCTGACTCAACTGCGCGAGTTCGTGAGCTTCCGATCGCAACTTCAGGCACTCCAGCGGCTTCTAGAACCTCTTGTTTGATCTTGTTAATATATTCGATCCCGGCAAGATCCTTACCACTGATGCCTGTGACACGCTTAAAGTCAGTGTCAGGCTCAATCTCAACAACACCGCCAGGGCCTAGGCGCCAAGGAATCGGGTCGCCTGTTTGCGGGTCAACAGGAGAACCTGATGTTGTGACATACATTCCAGCACCATCAAGCGAGAGCTGCAATTCCATATCACTCGCAACCTGATTAATCGCCATAAACACTGACTCAAAGCCAGCCATTTCACTAACACCAAATGAGTTCTCAATTTCAGGGTTGTTCTTAACGTGATAAATAGGAATTGAAGTAATCTCTTTTGGAAGATAGAAACCTTTATGAAGTTCTTCCTGACCGTCTCGCATTTGAGCGGGAGGATTAACCTCTTTAATTTCCTGGCTGCTTCCCCATCGATCATCCCAACCATTCATCTCAAAGTATTTCACCTGAGTGAAAATGCCTTCTTCTTCTTTACGATAAGTATGACGACGAAGAATAGTTGTGCCGTCATCCGATTTCATTTGCGTGAGAAGGTGACAACCGACAATTCGCGACGTGTCATTCATATCCGTAATTGGGAAGTATGTTGAAGGATCAACACCATAAATGGAAATCCTGTTTCCCTCAGGCCGTGTATCATCCGCGACAATGTGAAGAAGAGCATCGCCGCGAATAAGTGACCATCGCTTTGTTGCTTGAAGAGTAGAATAGAAATCTTCTCGTGCAAAGAGTGATTTCAACTGCGAACGCAATTCTTCGTTTGTTGACGAGTTGCCGAAGTTCTCGTCAATTGCATATGACCATTTCACTGCATAAAAGCGGTTAATAGCTTCCACGAGGGTCTTAGCAGTTGGTAACGTGACAGGCCGATTGTTTGTACCGCGCATCACCAAACTGAAAGTGTTAGGGACATTACGGTAAATCTTTTCGTAAACCTCATACGCGTTAATGCGTTCTTGGTCTTCAGGCGTTACCCATGTTGGAAGGTTTGCCGTGAAAGGTTTTGCACTCGTGTAAGGTGTGAACTTGTTATAAAGATTCTGAAAGATTTTCATTAGTTAAACTCCGCCATCGTCGTGCGTGAAGCTCGAATGCCAATCGTCCTTCTCTTGAAATGTCCTGCGAAGAAACGGCCTAATGCTTCAGGCGAGTGGTCGTCTTTCTTCATTGGAAGTTCAGGAGAATTCATATCAACTCTGTCTTGCTTATCCGGGTATCGGTAATCATTGAACTCTCTAATAACATTAACACATTTCCTATTAATGAGCAATTTGGGTTTGCGATCAATGTGGCCTTCAGGCAAATGCTTGTTTTGTATTTCCAAATGTTTGCGAATTGCTTCAAGACGCCATTTAAGTTCACCGCCTGTTCCGCCTCGTGAACGAACACGCAACTCATTCTCAATAATGCGAGTATCTCCTGGTGAGGCAGGGTCAGGATAAAAAGCCAAAAGAGAAGATGGGCAAAGGTTGCGTCGTTTAATTTCCTGCGCAAACTCGAGTGGTGACAACCCACGCTCATAAACCTCATCAAGAACATGCACATCGCCAAATGGGGAAACTTGAATAAGAAGCCACACACTCGGGTTTGTGAAGCCATAGTCAACACCCGCGTATGTTTCCCAATCAGGATTGAAGTCAAGATTCTTAACGTGAATCTCTTCATCAAAATCTTGGAACACTCGTCCCACATATTCTGTGAAGTCAGCCGCGATTTCCTGCTTAAACATTGGTGGTGTCAAATCTCGCATCAATTGGCCGATTTCAATGTCAACACCAAGCCGCTCAACATCCGCGTCAGTGAATCCTGATAGGTTACCTTGTTGCATCTCAAATAGCTGCTTTATGGCTTCATCTGAGCCTCCTTTTCGATATACGTGTGGATTCATCCATGCAGGACGTCGCCAACTTGCCCATTGTGTTTGTAGTGGGTCTTGACCTTGGCGCCACACGTCATAAAACCAATTCTTACCTTCAGGCGTCGACGTGAGTTGAGCCCAACCGTTAAAGTCGTTAAGAGTTGGGCGGATAAACTTTGTCCAAACTCTTTCTTTTAGTTTCGCAGCTTCAGCGAGAATCACGCCGTGCAAACCTTCACCGACCAAAGTCTCTGGGTGTTTGGCGGATTTCGCGTGAACTTGAAAAGTGCCATCCCACAAAGAGATATGCATAAACCCGGAAAGCGGCTTATTGTGAGTTCCGTTTTTATCGAATGGAACTTGGAGTTTTACAAGGTCATTCCACAAAACACGAAACTCTTTTTCCGCATCGGAATACTCGGGACCCACAATCCAGTATTCCATTCTCTTGCCGCGTTCTTTCATTTCATTTCGCTTAGTGTATGAAAGGAGAGCTTGGCATGTTAAGTCGTGACCACCCAAAGCGCTCTTCCCAAAGCGTCGCCCGGCCGCGACTACTTTAAAGCGTGCATCACTTGCGAGAATATCAATTTGTCCTTTGTGCGGCGTGAAACCCACTTTGCGGAAAATGTCGGATTGCTTAATCGTGTTTTGTGTTGTCATTGCATTATGTTTCTATTCGTGTTTCATTTAAAAAGAAAAAGAAGCGCATTGCGCGCCTCTTTAACTTCAATTGATTTGCATTTAATGTTTAAACGCTTTTGCCTTTAGGCGCGTACTTACCGACCTGAGTGTTTGAAGTAATCTCTCGCTCGCTTCGATAAGATGCACGAAGTTCTTGGTAAATCTCTTTATCCATCGCGCTTACATAACCGCCTTCAAGACGAAGCGCTTTGCCCGGTTTACCGAGAACCTGCTTATTCTTCAATGGCTTGGGGCCACCCACTTGAATCACCTTCTTCTATTTGCTCGTTATCTTCAAGAACTTCTGCTTCAAGAATATCTCGTTCAAGAGTAGCGCCTTGAAGTAATTCTTCATACGGCTTTACTTCCGCCGTCATTTCAATTTTATCCGGAATTTTACCGCTTGAGCGCTCAATGATATATGTTAATGCTTTTAACCGAGTGGGCGCTTCTATTTCGGCATTCATTCCGATCTTAATGAGTTCTTCCTGGGCAAGGAGAAGGTTGTTCGTCCATTTCTCTTGGGCTCGTTTAACCGACTCTCGTTGCATCGCTTCAACAAACTGCCTGGGAACCCAAGGCGGACGTTTACCTGTGAATGTGCCTTTCTTTGACATCATTTCACCACGGATCAATTCCTCATCAGTGATGTCGTCAGGAGTTAATCTCCCATCAATTAACATCGCCCAACGAGAATCCGCGTCAATTCTTTTACCTTTAACGAAGATATATTTTGCCAATTCTTTCACATCCAATTTCGTCTTAAAGTGTGTTGGGTTTGGTTGCGTTGCTCTTAAAGCAATCGCTCGCCTCGAACCCGGAACAATTCTCTCGTGATTGCGTCGATAATGACGTGCGAGGTAGGTCTCGGGATCATCTGTCGGCTCCTGCGGCTTACCAGACATTGCGGATAATCTTTCGTGACAAAATATACACCGTGCGACATTGAAAGCTTTTAAAGGCCTTGAATTGATTCTAGGCCAGTGTCAACACTTCAATGAGAATTGTTCCAAAAGTAACTACCATGAACATGTTAACAAAGAACATTAAAGTACTTTTAGCATGCAAACCACCGAAGCACGAAAGGAGAAAAGCAATTGTCAAAAGAAAAATGCTAAGACTTGAGTTATCTTGAAGAAAGCTGTTCATAAAAGAAATTCCTTGAGAATAAAATGAAAATGTTGAATGGTGCTGGCGTAACGCGTATATACACGCGGGTTAACAACTTAAATCTCATTGTGAGATTAATGGGTTGGAAAGTTTTGAAAAAGGCTATTTACGATTGGTTTTGTTACTTTCCAACAAATTCAAATTTATCATCCCCCGTATGATTTGTAAACCACCAATCAAAGTTTCGTGCTCAAGTTGTCATTGTGCATCGCGTTGAAATGAGGATTATCCGAGAGAGGGTGCTGCTGCGCGATGACGGGCAAGGAATGGGTTCGTGTTGACGGGCGAGCGGAGAACTCTGCGACACGGGCAAAGGGGGATTTGATGCTGTAGTCCATGGTTTTAATTCTCGAGCGGGCGAGAGAACCGGGGTTAGTTTTACACTTTTACATTTTACATTTTTACACTTAACGCGTTTATATAAACTCTTCTCGTATACGTACGGGTAATGACGAACGCGGGGCATGACCCGAGCGTCATAACGCGAGCGTAATCACGCGAGTACATAACCCGCGCGACGCGTAACGTACCCGTCATAACGCGTACGTACGTAACGCGTATAGGGGTTAACGCGAGAGCGGGTATACCCGAGCGAGTTACGCATCCCGGGTAATGACGCACACATCACAGAGTACGGGTCACCAGGCGGGTTATCACCAACACGCGAGATGACGTGGGGAAACTTCTAGAAAAAAGTTAAATTTTACATATTCAGTGTAAAACAGTATAATGTAAAATGTATAATGTAAAGACGAGCTACCGAGAAGAGAAAAGAGGTAATGCCGAGCGATGCGGAAGTATGTAAGGAATTTTGCTGAAGTTGAGAAGCTTCAGGAGGGCGAACCGCTGAGAAATGTAGCGCTAGGGCTGGGCGAAGACGCAAGGGTAACGCGTACGGGGGTTAATGTCTACGCGCGACATAACGCGGGAAACATACCCTTGCCCAAAACCGGTGTAGTTAAATGCTCAGTAGCAGTGGACGGTACATCAAAGTATGCTACACTGGATAGTCCAGTAGTGCATCTGAGCACGGGAATGCTATACCGCTGTACGAACGGGCTCTACACTGTGACGAGCACGTATCAGCATCCCGAGGCGAGCTGGGTTCGGATTGTGCTAAGCGGGGATAATCTTGAAATGCCTGGAAAGAAAATGCGCAAAACAATTTTCTTAAATGAAGACGAGATGTTTTCTTTGGAAAGTAGCATTGATCCATCGACCCTGCCCATCGAAAGCGCAGGCCCATACTGGGATAATGAAGAAGGGAAAGAAGTTTATTTCGCAGTTAACCCAGTAGGATTTGGCCGCTTTAGAAATGATGTGGGAGAAAACATAATTGCTAAAAGAGGAGATTTTACTTCTGGGCGTTTTGACTTCACGGGAGAATTTACAACCGAGCGGCATCCCAGTGACGTCTTCACTGCGAAACAGTTTACAAAGCCTAGCCGCTTGTAGTAAAATAAAACTAGGTTATTTACGGAAATGAGGAATAAAATATGAAGTATTGTTTAAAAGATTCTTACGGACGAAGCATTGAATTTGAGGGAGAATTGCTTGCAGAAGCAAGCAGCGAGAAACCCCACAAGCTGCGTTGGACAGAGATTCGAGTGTACAAAGTGAAGGATAAGAACTTCATTTTGGAAACAGTTGGATGCTCGGTTGCATACACAAATGTAAAGAAGACAAAGTCCCATTATATGCATCGAATTGTTGATGTAAATGATATTCCAGAGGGTTATGAAAAAGATGTTTCATATGAACCCGACGGGACGGGCAAGGTTGCGCTAGAGCTTGATAAATACACCGTTTTACAGTATTCGGATTTGCAATCACTTGCGTATCATGGACTTAAAATAAATAAGTACCAGAGTGGTCTAGCATTTGAAATTATCAAGCAATTGTCAACCAAATTCGACATTGCAGATGTGATTAATATGGATGTGAAACTGTGATCAAATATTGGAGCCCGTCAGATTACGTCCCTGAGTTTCCGACCGAGGATCATTACAAATATGTATTTGAAGTAGTGCGTCCTCTTTATCCTCCGGGATCAAAAAAGCCAAGAAACCCATATGATTTCTTGTATCGCTATTGGATCAATTCATTAATGCGAATGGGAAATGATGAAAAGATTCCAGGAAGCCAACGGGAGATTTTCATCACCGCATATGAAATGCTAAACAACCGGGATAGGAAAAACCCACTCGCGTTGAACAGGCGGAATGTGCAACACGTTGATGCTACATTCGCGAGATTAGTGGAGTTAACTTCATAATGAGCCTTATCATTGTAGAAGGAGTTGATTGCTCTGGAAAATCTACTTTAGTTGAAACGCTTAACTCAACTAAGATTCTTAATTCAGGGCCATTACTCCAAAGCCCCATTTACGAATATGAATATCGCTTATTGAATGAATATGATATAAGCAACCCTGATCAAATTCTCTTATGCGATCGATGGCATTTGGGAGAATTGATTTACGGGCCGTATCTTCGGAAAAAGAGCAAGATAAATTCTTCAATTTTTACTCATATTGAATTGTTCTTGGAATCACAGGGAGCATTAAAGATTTTAATGACTCCGGGCATCAAGGAAATTTCGAAACGCGTTTTGAAGCGAAACGAATATCTCATTGACCATTCAGTGATACCGTACATCAACGCGTGGTATGAAGATTTTGACGACAAAAACGATTCGTGGTTTAACATTAGTGAAACACGTTTCATAGAGAGTTTAGTTGAAGACATTAATCTTGCTTCATATGTGAAAAGTGAAGATGCATTCTTCTTGAAAGAATATCAAAAAGAGTATCTTGGTGGTCCCGATATTGATGTTCTCGTTGTATTCGAGGATTACCGATTAAACACACCAATTCCGTTCATACCCACAAATGACAGCCTCGCAACACGAACGCTAGGGCGCCTAGGCGAAGACAATGTTCCATTGCGATACGGTTTTGTTTCGACAACAATTGGTGAACGGATTGATGGTTTAATCCAAAAACTATCTCACAGGAAAAACATTGGAGTTATTTCGGTAGGAAAAACTTCATACAATCTTGTGAACAACAACTACACAGGGATGCACGAGTACTTCCCAGTGTTTTCGAATGAGAAACTATTAGTTAGGAAAATAAATGGCTACATTAATCAAAGTTGATACAGCAGCTGAAGCAATTGTTGACGCGTATCATATGATCAAGTTTCACGGAAGTGAAGTAACAGTCCGTGGAATGAAAACGAAAGAACTTGAAGATGTTACTTTTGAATTCTCTTCTCCTCACTTTTGTTGGACTTACGGTCTTCGCAAAAGCATGAAGCATGTAATTGGTGTAGCCGAAGCGATGCAGCTCATTGGGGCTTTCAGTGATCCAGTGCGCATGTGCGAAATCGCTCCGAACATGAAAGCATTCCTCGACGGAGGGATCTTCAAAGGTGCATACGGCATCCGGGCAGGGGCTCAAATAGATAAAATCGTCGAGCTGCTCAAAAATGATCCAGAGACACGACAGGCTGTGATTACATTGCGTGATCCTTATCGTGATCTCTTCGAAAAGTCGAAAGACGTTCCTTGTACGATCGCGATGAGTTTCCGAATTCGTAGTGGGAAGTTGAACATGACGACACACATGCGAAGCAATGACCTCGTGTGGGGATTCCCGTATGACGTCATCCAGTTCTGCTTGCTTCAGATGACGATCGCGGAAGAACTTGGGATCGAGAACGGGACATACACGCATCACGCCGACTCGCTTCACATTTATGAACGGCATGCGAAGATGATGCAAGAGTGTGTCTCCAAGTTCAACGAGGAAGCAAATCCACAGCCTAAGCTTTATGGGCTCTCGTCTCGAGCGTTCGCTGTAGATATATTCTATTGTGATGATACTCACATCGACAAGATGACAATGTTTGAGAAATTCCTTTTCAACACCGTTAAGGCAGTTTTCTCACAACCTCAGAGCTCGTCTGAGCACGCTGATACTGCAGCATAATATATTTGTACGGCTGAAAGCGTCTGGTCTTCGAGAGAAAGATTATCTTTAATGATAATTATTTTCAAAGAAGGTTAGGCGCTTGTTTTACTCCCTGCCCATGGGCTCAAAAACTATCCCTGACGTCGGCGTTTTACATTTCTCTGAGAACGTATTAAAGTATTCATTGTAAGCCGTAAGGTGCGGATACATCAAAACAATATTGAAAGGACTCAAAATGTTTGAGCTCGTAAACCAGATTTTCTCCATGATCTTCAACCACGACTACATCGGTCTAAACGTCCCGGGCCTCGGTGAACTGGGCGAGGACCACGGCCTCGTTGATTTCTTCCTCCGCCTTGGTGGCCGGTAAGTAAAACGATAGATCTAGCTCCCTGTCTGGGAGCTAGATCTTTTTATGCTTATGCGGGTATATTCTATCACGAGAGCAGAGACGGGCGTAGATGAAGCTCTGAGCTCACTAAGATTTTGCTCACGTTTAGTGCATATAATCTCACAAAAGCTGGGCCCAAAAACTATCCCTGACGTCGGCGTTTTACATTTCTCTGAGAACGTATTAAAGTATTCATTGTAAGCCGCAAGGTACTACCGCAGGAAAAGGAAAAGAAAATGCAGGAAAACCTCCGCCATTCGATCGCAACCCAACTCACTGACGCTTCCCACAAGATCTCGACTGTCCTCTTCAATAACTACAGTGATAGTGATGGTCTCGAATCGTTCATCGTGATCGCTCAAAACTCGCGTGAAGTCCTCGATATCTACCAGGGTCCGGGCGAAATGATTTGTGTCGAGAAGTACGCAAACCTCGTGGCACTCACTCGTAATGAGCCAGTCAGCTCCACGTTGGTTTTCCCCCGAAACGTTCGCAGAGTTGTTGAGGATATGCTGTGAAACTTGATGTAAGCGAGCTGGAAAATGTGTCAGCCTGGTTGTATGACGCAATTTCCGAAAAAGACAATAAAAAGATTTTTGAAGCTGTAGAAAAACTTAAGACATTTGTTAATCAATGCACAGGAGACAATCGTCGGTTTGTATTCTGGGATATCATTCATCAAACGCAAGATAAGAGTGATCTCCAAATTCGTTTTCAAACTAAGAAGAACAATTATGCCGTTCTTCTCTTTGAAATAAATGCGAGCAGTTACGATGTATATAGCATTGTTGCGAGTGTCAAAGTTGATAATGATGAGTTCGATGGTGACATAGGAAAACTATACCAAGACATTAACTCGTATTTCTCACTCGCATCAATAATCATGACAACTTTACTTCTCGTAGAAAGTGTTTAAGATGGAATACTTATGCAAAAACATTTACGAAGTTTTCACTGAGCCGAGATCGAATGATTTGAACATTAATGTACAAATAGGAGAAATGTTCAAATACATCAAAGACAAGCTTAATACAGACGAATTGGAATACAGTGTTGAAAATGAAGTAAAAGGTAATTTCAATCTCACTACAAATGTAAGTGTTGAGACAAAGAATAAAACTCTTTTTCAACTTGTATTCGAACCAGGAATTGGCGATACTTTAAAAGTTGACGGATACATTCATCATGGAATTGACGGATCAGATTTCACACACTATATAAATTCTCCCATTGAAGTTGGATATTGCATTTACGCGATAATGTTTGTAATTGAGGAATTGTAATGAGCACTAAGAAAGTAATTGAGATCGCAAAAGAACTATATGATTCTTGCGTAAGTGGTTCACAGCAAGGCGTAAAAAATTCAATAAACAAATTGCAAGAATACATCATCGGCGATGAAAAAGATATTGACTTGCATTTCATGACAAACATTAATTATCCTACAGGAATGGATATAGTAATTAATGTACTTATCCCAACACGAGTTTGTTCAACATATGATTTCGAACTCAGTGCATTCAAATCAAAGCTTGGACAGGGAACATTTCTATTCGCAAAGATCCAAAAAGTTGGAAGTGAAAGTGGAGAAGATTATCACGAAATTGTACTTGATAGTGTAAGTGATCTTGAGTTAGTGATAGTCACTATCAAGCACTTGTACGAAAAAGAAAATCTCGAAATCAACTAAGAAAAGGAAGAGGAATTAAAATGAGCAACATTCAGATTGACACAAAAGAGATTTGGGATTGTGCTAAGGTGATCAATCAAATCGAGACTCCAATGAATAGCGCTGACAAAATAAGTGATGCTGTCATTAGTATCATAGTTAAGCATTTTCCAAATCTTAATTTAAAATACTACAAGCGAGATAAGACAAATGCTGGAGGTAAATACGCAGAAGAACAAGACCGCTACGCACTGTTCTTTGAAGTATTCACTCATGAAGAAAAAGAACTAATCCTAAAAGATAATTGTCTTTACGGTCCTAATTATGAAATTAAATCATATGACATCAATAATTCTTATGAATTCTCAATTGAGCATATGACTAGGACTCGCATTAATGAAGAATCTAATGCGGAAGAAATTCTCCACTTTGGGTGGCTAAACTCACACGAGTTAAAAGATGGTGAAATCGATTATGAAGATACTTACTTCTCGCAAACTTCAGGATCAATTGCTTCTGTTGTTGGATTCCTTACTCAGTTAATTGTTGGGATCAGCTTGTGGGAAGAGAAGCAGTACGAGAAGGGAAGCAATGATGAAGTTTGAAATTGAGAATCATGTAATCACTGAAGCATACACAACAATAAAGAAAGCATCACGAGAACTTAAGCCAGGTCTTTTTCTTGAAGCAATTGAGAAATTGATCGCGGATACTTTTGGAGATAATTTCTACATATTACAGAGGTTCCATGAATACAATGGACAAAATGATACGTGCTTCCGTTCACGTGAAGTTGGTTGTGATATGCGTATTCATCAGATGGGCTCTAATGAAGACAATGAAATTCCATACATTTTGAACATTAAGTCAGTTCGCACAAACTATGGTGGAGACGGAGACGGATATGTGTATCTTATTTCCATCGGAGGAGGTTACATTGCATTCCAAGATTCTAAGTGGGTAACTACTTCCTCGCATGAGCACGAAATCAAAAGCATGATCTTGTACTTAACGTTCTGCCTCAACAAGTTCTTCAACCACAAGTAGGATATGCAAAATGAATTTCTTGTTTGAATGGGAAGAGACCGCCTACTACTCTGCGGAAATTGAAGCTGAGAGTGAGGCTGAGGCACGCGAGAAGTTTGATGCGGGCGAATATACGGCAGAGCTCGGTGAAAGCATTATGGAAGACGAGAGCACGTTCATAGTGACAGAGCTCTAAGCGTGGCTCACTAAGAAAGTGCACTTTTACTCCCTGCCCATGAGCCCAAAAACTATCTCTGACGTCGGCGTTTTACAAATCTCAGAGAACCTGTTAAAGTATTCATTGTAAGCCGCAAGGTACGGAAAAGGAAAAAGAAAATGAAAAAGAGCTCGTTGTTCCAATCGATGATGGGATTGATCACGAATCGCCCAGAACTCGGCCTCAAGGTTCAATTCGACATCAACGAAGATAATTCCGATAAATATACCGCAGCAATCGCAGAATTTGGCGACAACGGGCAGGGACTACGAATAGACAAGTTTGGGAAAATCACTCTCCACGAAAGCGTTGAAAATGCTTTTTCACGCAAGGCTCCTGTCAACGGAATCGTTTCACGTGGAAGCATCGAATCTTGGGAAGACATCGATGATTTAATCTCACTGCACTTCTCCAAAATGTAGAACAAAGTATCAACGCAAGATAGCATTAAGAAAGAAAGAAAATAAAATGAAGAAGTTTCGTGTAACATACGATGAGACAGTCACTAAAGAGGCTATAATAGAAATCAATGATGAAAATATTCAAATTAATTCTGATGATGATCTTAAAGAATATCTTCGAAATGAAACATTCTACAACGTAGAATTTCTTGAAGAAGATGAAGTCAACGGAATTGGATGTGACATCGATACTTTCGAAATTATTGAGTATCTATAAGAGGAGAAGAAATGTATAAGAAGAAAGAACTTAAAAAGTACAAGATTAAGTGGGAATCAACAACTTCATTTGAAGCAATCATTGAAGCAGAAAGTAAAGAAGAAGCTATTCAAATCATCGACGAAGATTTTGATTCACTTGAAAGCGAAGCTTATAGTCGGGATTATGTGGTTGAAGATTCTGTGTACGCAGGAACCGATGTAGAAATTGAGGAATTAGATGTATAACAATAGTTTGGATCTTCTTGAGAATTGTCAAAAGCTCATTGAAGATTACATGGATGTAGAACTTGAAGACACTAAAGAACTCAACAAAGTAGCAGGAACATTCCGTTCATACTTATCGAGTAACATAAAGAGTTTCTCTTATGACACTGATGTTAAAGCTTTCAATATCAAGAGTATATACTTTGGGCCTGAGATCAAAGTGTCATTCACCTACAAAGAACTTCAACAAATCAAGGCAGTTATTTCATTCACTAAGCTGTACTCGTCAATCTCTCGAAGTGTTAACCTACAAGTCAAAGTAATTACTATGGTAGGAGATGAAGTAACATACCAGAAGATGTTTGATGTGCATAGCCCAATGGACCTAGCACAAGCAATTGTCTCGATCGGATTAGTTGTAGGAGTGATCATCCCATGAAAGAATATGTAGTAGAATTTGAAGCTAACACGAAGTTCGTAATGGTTGTGAAAGGAGAAAGTGAAGAAGAAGTATTCAACAAAGTGAACAACCGAGAGCTTTATTCTGATGATGTATCCATGATGCAAATTGTTCAAATGGATGAAATTGAAAATCTCGGAGTAAGTAATGCGATCATATAATAAGATCATTGCATCTGAATTCTATGATGAAGCAAATAATCCTAATGAGTTATTCCGCGCATTAAATGAATTCATTGATGACAATTATAGACATTCATTCTCTGTTCTTGAAAGCAATTATAAGAATAAGATTACTTACATTAAAGAAGACACTCGAAGTAAGTATTCTCTCGAAGTATTGCCGGGCAGGGAATCGACTGTAAGGTTAACCCAATATGATCGCATTCAAAAAGATATGTATGAATACTCATTCAATGCAACTTTCAGGTTGAATGATATTAGCATCGCAATAGCACTTGTGTCGGGTATAGTTTCAATCTTTGGAGAATAACATGCAAGAAGTACTTGTATTCCTAGCAATCACTGTAATCGCAATAATCTTGTTCATCACTTATGCATACAAGCTTTTGATGGAGTTTACATTAAACGAACGTCCTAATCTCAAAAATGCTATGCTCTACGCGTCAACTGCAATTGTTTCAGTATTCATTTTCATCGTAGCGTTCATTTGGACGCTTGAGTTTAAAAGTATGATTGGTTATTAAGATGAGTTATAAAACACGAGCAAATGAAGATCACTACTATGAAGTTGAAGTAATTCAAACTCGCATTGTGAAATACGTAGTGTTAGCGCCAGATGAAGAAGCAGCTTCTGAAGTAGTTCTTAAAGAAGACTTCTTCGACACAGACGAATCTCTAACTATTGAGATCATCGAGGAGACAAATGATAATGTAGCTTCAGCGGTTCGTCTTGGATAATCTTCTCAATGAAGATTGTTTACAAAGAACAAGAATCTATATATAATGAAAATATGTTCGTCAAAAAGTTTAAAAAACTAAAGTTTTTAGGCGGACCTCTTGATGGCCTAGAATGTGAATACGAGGAATTCTTAAGTGATTACGTAGAGTATTCTAGTAACTACATTATAGGTCCAAGTAAAGACGGTATTTACAGGGAATGTGAATACAAAGAAAATGTAACTATAAGATTTTATTTAGGAGATAAAATGTCTGAGAATCATACCGCAGAAAACTGCGAAGCCAAGGTTGACCTGTCCGAGCGCGAGGGTCGCCGTAAGGAACACAAGATTTCCCGCCAGAAGCTGTCCCACAAGTCTGGGCTATCGCAGGCTAAGATTTACCGCATCGAGCGCAACACCTCCAAGCGCACGACCGATGAAGAGCGTAAGGCCTACGACGAGGCTCTGGATGCCCTTATCGCCGAGAAAACCGGTGCTCCTGTAGAATCTGCTGAACCTAAGAAGGAAGAAGCAGAAATCGTCGATTCAAGCACTCCGCAGAAGTCCGATGGTGACACGCCGGTGTACACCAACGAAGAAGGTGACGACAACGAGCCCATGTTCTAAACATGGCTTGTTCTTAATGAGCCCTACATGGGCTCATTTTTTTTTAGGAGTATGAAAATGCAGTGTTTGACGAAACAGCAGTACAACGATTTAGTGACGTTTACCTTGGTATATCCTAGCCTCGTAATACTCGTCATCTTGATGATCCTGTCACTTCTGATGCTCTTCGATACGCTCTGAGAGTGCACTTTACTCCCTGCCCATGAGCCCAAAAACTATCTCTGACGTCGGCGTTTTACAAATCTCAGAGAACCTGTTAAAGTATTCATTGTAAGCCGCAAGGTACTACCGCAGGAAAAGGAAAAGAAAATGATCAACGTCATCGAAAACAAACTGCAGGACAAGAAAAACGAACTACGAGTATTCAACCGCGAGCTTGATGCCATCAAAAATGAATTCTTCGAAGTAAATGTATGTGGTGGCAAGGTTGAGAACACAGAAGAAAAAGTAAACCGTTGGAATAAGTTGGACGACATCATTACTGAACTGGAAAATGAAGTCAGTGACCTCGAGTTTGAACTCGATGAATTGATCGAAGAAGCTTAATAAGAAAGGAAAAGGAAATGCTACAGAGTCTTAAAGTCACTAATAAAGAAACGGGAGTATCCTCGAATGCTCTCCCAGTATCGCTGAAGAAAGCAATTCAAGAAGTAAAGCCAGAGGTTGTAAATGATGCTGATGCTCGCACGAAAATGTTCGCTCTTGTGAACGCATATGATAAAGGTGACGAGCAGTTTCTTGAGATCGCAGAATCTCTCGGACTTGAGATCAAAGAATTCTACCACACGCTTAACCTCGTGAATGCGCTATGAGACCGTCATGGGAACGAACCTGGATGAATGTCGCGTTTGCTATCTCAGAGAGGACCAGATGTGACAAAGCCAGGGTTGGTGCGGTTATTGTTGGACCTAATCAACGAATTGTCTCTACGGGCTATAACGGGCCGCCAGCTAATTATATTGAAGAAGAGAAAACTTGTTCTTCATTTTGTTTAAGAAATATAAATAATGAAACATCAAGTGACTACTCTTCTTGTCCATCAATTCACGCTGAGATGAACGCTATTGCTTATGCGAACAGACGGGATATGGAAGGAGGTACAATATACATCACAGCTTCTCCTTGTGTGAATTGCGCGAAAGTAATTGCAAATTCCGGGATAAAGAGAATTATCTTTAATCAAGATAAAGATCGTGATACAAGTAATGTAGTTAAATTCTTGATTGCATCAAAGATAGAAGTAATAGGAATGAATTATGAAAAGCAGTAAATTAGGCCATGTAAAGCTTAATTTAATGAGAACAACAGAAGATGTGTTTGAGTTCAAACGTTGGCTTGGACAATCCCGTCGAGTTCTCGGTGTTGACACGGAAACAGGAGGATTAGTAGGTCCGCATAAAGATCCTTTACGGCTAATTCAATTTGGTGACTTGAATGAAGGATGGGCTATCCCATGGCATTTGTTTGCAGGAGTTGCAATTGATACTCTTAATCAATATGAAGAAGATTTAGTTCTTCACAATAGCCCATACGATGCGAAGTTCATTATCCATCATTCAGGAAAAGACCTTAATCGTTGGAAGTGGGAGAAGACAAATGACACAATGACAATGGCTCATATCATTGATCCATTACGCCCTAAGGGCTTAAAACCTCTAGCCGCCAAATATATTGGCCCAGAAGCTAAGGTTGGGCAAGGTGATCTCAAAGACCAAATGCAAAAACACGGCTGGGGTTGGGATACAATCCCATGGGATTTGCCTGAGTTTTGGATTTATGCTGCTCTAGATCCTGTTCTTACAGCACACATTTACGAACATCTCAATCCAAAAATTGCATTACAGAGAAATGCATATGAACTTGAGATGGGAGCAATTCGAGTTACAACCAATATGATGCTCAAAGGAATGAAAATTGATGAATCATATTGTGTAACAAAACGGCAACAATTAATTGACTATGCTCATCAAGCCCGTAACTATCTTCAAATGAAATACGGAATTGAGAGCATTGGAAGTAAGAATCAATTAATCGCTGCTTTAGAGAAAGAAGGAATTAGTTTAGAGAAGACAACTCCAAGTGGAGCTTACGCTCTGGATAAAGCAGTTCTTAAAAGTATTGACCACGAAATTGCTAGGACGGTTCTTAATATCCGTAAAGCAGAGAAAATGGTTGGACCTTACTTTGATAATTTCTTGGAGTTGAAAGATTCCAATAACCGAGTTCACCCAACGATTTGGACTTGTGGGGCGAGGACGGGACGAATGAGTGTCACGGAACCTGCATTACAAACCCTGCCCAGTGGTGATCCGACTGTGCGAAATGCATTCATTCCTGAAGAAGGAAATAAGTTAATCTCATGCGATTATTCGCAAATTGAATCTCGCTTAATGGCTCACTTTAGTGAAGATCCTGGATTAATTGCTGCATTTCATAGTGAAGAGGATTTCTTCTGTTCACTTGCAAGCACGATCTTTAATGAGCAAATTGATAAAAATGACAAGCGCAGAAAGCTTACAAAAGGTGTCGTCTATGGTAAACTATACGGCGCAGGCGTTGCGACGATGGCTGCTTCGGGTGGAGTACCAATTACTACGATGGAACACGTAGTTGATCAATTTGATCATAACTTCCCAGGAGTTAAACAGTTCCAAAAAGTAATTGAAGTTCTCGCCAAGAAGCGCGAAAGAGAGGATGGTCGAGGATGGGTTAAAACACCAAATGGCCGTATCTTGCCTTGTGAAAAGGGCAAAGGATATACGCTTGTTAACTTCCTATTACAAGGTCATGCTGCGGAAATTCTTAAACGCAAGTTAGTTGAATTAGATGCAGCGGGATTTGGAGATAACATGTGTATCCCAATTCACGATGAAATTATTTTTGAGTTTCCTGAGGAGGATGCTAATGTAGATACTATGAAGCAAATTGAAGAAACAATGAGTAATCTTACCGATTATAAAGTACCAATTGTAGCAGAACCTGAACTACTTGAAGGAGCTTGGGGAGAAAAATATGAATAACATTCTTAACACAGCAAATGACATTATTAACGGCGAACGTAAAGAAGATTATGGAGATGCATTTGATTCTTTTGATCGAATCGCAGGCCTATGGTCGAGTTACCTAGATCATCACATTTCTCCTGTTGACGTTGCTCACATGATGATTCTTATGAAGGTTTCTCGTGGTACTAATCACGCTAAGTTCAATAAGATTCATGAAGATAATCTTGTTGATATCGCAGGTTATTCTGCACTCGCCTATCAAGTAAGTGAAAACTTCTTTAAAGATGAGGCTGCTCGAAATGTTAAAGATGACGAATTTGAGATGGCTTGTAAGTGCCATCCTAGTAACACAGATGCAAATGATGTCGAAGAGGGCGATGATAAAGATCCTTGGGACGACGTCACTATTGAGGATGTAATAATATTTCTCGTTACTCTTCTCATCGATGGCGATGATTGTGAAGATAATAAAGAAAGCGATAAGACAAAAGCGTACCAAGATATTCGCGATGACATCTTGAAAGGATTTACAAGGAATGACTAAGAAGATTGAATTTAAGTCAGACTTAGGCGTTGAGTTAATTAATGCCTCCGCGTCGGATCAATCGGTCGTTGATGCCGCGCGTGTTTCTACGGGCTCTGAAAGCCAGGAAAATCGAGGATTAATCAACTTTCTGGTTAAAAATCGACACGGTAGCCCATTCGAGCACAATTCTTTCACTTTTAAGATTCATGCTCCGATTTTTGTAGCGCGAGAGTTCATGCGCCACCGCATTGGGTTTAGTTACAATGAAGAGAGCGGACGGTATAAAGAACTAGAGCCAGTGTTCTACATTCCCCCTGCCCAACGGCCTCTCGTACAAATTGGGAAAGCTGGACGTTATGAGTTTGTAGATGGCAATGAGTCGCAATATCGTCTTACCCAATTTGCAATTAAGAATTCTTGTGAAGTAGCGTATAAGCAGTATGAAAGTATGTTGCGTTCAGGAATTGCCCGTGAAGTATCTCGAATGGTTCTTCCAGTGAATATTTACACATCGTTCTTTGTGACGTGTAATGCTCGTTCGCTAATGTCATTTCTTTCGTTGCGAACCTCTTCGAATGTAGGACAACTGTTCCCCTCGTATCCAATGGAAGAGATTGAGCAGGTTGCGCGCAAAATGAAAGAATCGTTTAAAGAACATATGCCTCTGACATATCTATCTTATGCTGAGAACGGCTATGTCGCTCCCTAGGTATATTCTATCGGTTGACCCCGGTAAGACATCTGGATGGGCTTTCTACGACACTGAAACCAAGCAATTTGTGTCAGGTGAATCGGAATTTTTCGATTTGTGTACACGAGTTGAGAAAGCATGTTTAAGATATCAAAGTGATTTACAAATTGTTGCTGAGAAGTTCACGATCGCCCCCAACACACATAAAAATACCTTTGCCCCATGGTCATTGGAAATCATTGGTGTTCTTAGGTATTTCTCTGCACAAACCGAAAATGACCTTATCCTAACTAAGCCAAGCGAAGCTAAGAACATTTGCAAGAATGATCGCCTTAAAGCTCTCGAATGGTATAAGGGAGGAAAAGGACACGCCGACGATGCATCACGCCATCTTTTCTTACATCTTGTGACGAAAAGAAAGTGGTGGGATACTCGCTTGGATAACACTCTGTAAGACAACTACAACGAACCAAAAGGTTCGATTAAGGAATAATTATGACTCACTACCTTGACCCCGCTCTGTCTCCCTGGACCGCTCTCTACAACTGGGTACTGTTCATGATGCCGCGCATGAAGGGTACAGGCCGTTGGTAATCCTGTAGGCTCGCTCGACGGGCTCGCTCTGCGGGCCCGTTTGGGCCCTGACGTCGGCGTTTTACAAATCTCAGAGAACGTATTAAAGTATTCATTGTAAGCCGCAAGGTACTACAAAAGCCCGCTGGGCAGGAGGAAAAGGAATGTTTTATGTAATGTGTGGAATTGTTTTTGCAATTATTTGGGTAGCAGCAATTTTCATCTCACTTGTAAATCTCATTATTGACTCCCGCACAATGGTAGCAAAAGTGAAGTTGAAGAACATTCTTTGTCTTATCTGTTCAACGGGAATGTTGATCTACGCTTTGAGTGTTGTGTACACTTATTATGATTTCTACACAACCACTTCATACGTCGTCTACTTAAATTAAGGAAAAGAAATGGTATTCACTCACGCAGATGAACTAGGAAATAATCCTCAACTAATTAAGGATTTTGTTTGCGAGAAACTTGAAAAGCATTGTTACTTCACAGGAAGTTTTGTTGATAAGTTTAATGTTGAACACTCATACTTAATTTATCGACATCCTCACAAATACCAATTGACTGTTAGGAATTTGGATACAGGAAGGATTACACATAAGAATTTCCGAAATCCGCAAAAAATCTTTTGGCGCTATGTTAGGTTGACGTAATGATCACAGTTGAAATCTTTGAAGAATTAGAAAACCGAGTTGTCATTGAATCAGATCTTTGGATGCGAGATAAAGACCGCATCTCGCAATGTTCAGGTTCTAAGTTTAGCATTAAGTATAAGAAATGGTTGATGCCTCTTTCTTGGGGAACGTGTAAAGTTCTTCGCGGAGTATTTGGTGATGAGCTTGTGGTTGGTGATAAGTTAAAAGAATGGGCTTGGAAAGAATATAATGATAGGATTCTTCCATGTATTACTTCTAGGAAGAGCTTAAACACAAATGACATTGATCCGAATGATGAAGTATTAAAGAAAATCATTGAGGGTGATGTAGAAAATAATCTTTATGATTATCAAAAAGCTGGGATTTATTTTCTATCTAAAGCAAAGCGCGCAATGCTTCTCGACGAGATGGGCACGGGTAAGACGCGTCAAACCATTGAGACTTTGAAGACAGTGAAATCATTGGGTGATGAAGTTTTCCCAGCGATTATCGTTTGTCCGAAGAACGTTATGATCTCATGGAAAAATGAGTTCAACAGGTGGTTCCCTGAAGTTAAAGTTGAAGTTTGCACAGGAACTCGTAAAGAAAAGCTAGACGCAATTAAGAAAGTGAGTAATAAAGAAGCTGAAGTTCTTATTATCAATTATGAATCTATTCGTTCATTCTCAAGGCTAGCACCATATGGAAGTATTAAGTTAAAGCGTTGCTATAATTGTGATAAGAATCTTCAAGAAACAAAAGAAAATTCTCCGGCTAAATGTGAGAAGTGTAAAAAAGAATTAAATGAGATTTCTTGGAAAGCTATTGTGGTTGACGAGTCTCACAGGATTAAAAATCCTACCGCGAAACAGACTCGCTCTGTCTGGGCTCTCAGGACAGGATTTGAGACCTGCGTGTTTTGTCTATCGGGTACAGCTATTTCAAGTGCTCCAGACGACTTGTGGCCTTCTCTACACTTGATTGCACCTGAAGATTGGTACTCACGGCGAGCATTCATTGATAGGTACTGCGATCTTGCGTACTCTCCTTGGGGACCTATGGAAGTTATCGGATTAAAGAATGTTACAAAAGAAGAATTCTTTAGTATACTTGATCCACGAATGCGTAGGACACCAAAGAAGGCTGTTCTTTCATCCCTGCCCGACAAAACTTATGTGAAGAAATTCATTGAAATGCCGGCGAAACAAAAGAAGCCGTATGTCTCAATGGCTAATTCAATGATTGCGCAATTAGACGGGGAAGATGGAATAGTTGTCGCGTCGAATGGTCTCACAATGATGGCCCGACTAACACAGTTCGCATCAGCAGTATGTGAATTAGACGAGAACGGTGAGATTCAATATAAGAATTCTTCAAATAAAGTTGATGCACTTATCGATTTAATTGAAGATATGGATGGTAAACCTCTCGTAGTATTTGGATTGCATAGAAAGCTAATTGACCTAGCAGCTAAAACATTAGCTAAGCATAAGATACCTTATGGATTAATCGTTGGTGGACAAAATGCCTATGATAGACAAAACAACATCGACGATTTCCAAAAAGGAAAGACTCAAGTTATCTTGTGTACGATAAGCGCAGGTAGCGTTGGTGTTACACTTACACGAGCAGATACATTAGTGTTCCTCCAAAGATCTTGGTCAATTATTGATAATGCACAAGCGGAAGATCGCATTCACCGCATTGGAGCAGAAAAACATGAGAACATTACAATCATTGACCTCATATCACAGGACACATTTGAAGAAGAACAATTTGATGTTCTTGAACAAAAGAAAGAACGAGCAGAAGAAGTGTTGCGCGATCGTGATTTCCTAAGGAGACTTCTCGGTGGAAATTAAAATCTCCAACTCGGAAATCCAAACATTTAAGCACTGTCGTCGACGTTGGTATCTAACTTATTACAGAAAGCTTGGTGTTAAAGAGAGTGAATTAAAACCTACAGGAGCATTACAGCTAGGAACAAAAATTCATTACGCTTTGGAAATGTATTATGGGCAGGGAGTCGATCCAGTAAACACCATCTCCCAGCTTTACATGGAAGAAATTGAAAAGCAAGGAGATAACGATCTTTTCTTAAAAAGTATTGATGACGAGTATAAGCTCGCAGATGCAATGATACGTGGCTACATCGAGTGGCTTGAGGAGACAGGAATTGATCAAGACTTGACGTTCCTATCAACTGAGCGAGTTGTTGAAGTTCCAGTGAATATTAATGGTTTTGACTTGTACCTTAGAGGTAAGCTAGATGCCTTGGTTCGTCGTGAAACAGACGGATCGGTATTATTTATGGACCATAAGACAACTGCTTCTCTATCCCAATTGAGTGCACAGATTCACATGAACGAGCAGATGAAATTTTATCATCTGCTTGAGAATATGAGCGAAGGAGAGGAGGTCTCAGGTGGGCTCTACAACATGCTACGCAAGACAAAGAGGACCGCCCGAGCAGTACCACCATTCTATGATCGTGTTGAAGTTCATCACAACGGTGAAGAAATTTACAACATGAAGAGAAGAGTATATAGTGTAATTAAAGAGATTCTCTTTATTATGGAAAGGTTAAACGGAAACGAAAATCATATAGATGTATGCTACCCAAGCCCATCAGGCGATTGTTTTTGGAAATGTCCATTCGTAAATGTATGCAATCTCGCCGATGACGGATCAAACTTTGAATTAGCTTTAGAAAATAATTTCCAATATGTGGATCCACATGAACGGTACAACAATGAGGAGGTGAAAAATGCGTAGTTTATCAATTCTTGTACATGGTGCATCGAAAGTTGGTAAAAGTTGGATGGGCGATTCAACCCCTGCCCCACGTCTCATTCTTGATGCAGAAGGCGGATCACGATTCACACCTTCTAAGAAAGTAGTTTGGGACCCACTAACTGAAGAACCTCCAAAAGCTTCAGAAGAATGGGATACTTGCATTGTATATGTTAAGGATTATGACACAGTTCTTAAAGCATACGATTGGTTGAATCAAAGTAATCACCCATTTAAGTCTGTTGTTCTTGACTCCATTTCGGAAATTCAACAGCGTTGTGTTGATTCCATCGCAGGAGTTAAAGCAATGCGAATTCAAGACTGGGGTGAATTGCTTCGTAAGATCTCGGACAGTGTCCGTAAATTCAGGGATCTTACTGTTCATTCAAAGAATCCTCTTGAGTCAGTGTTATTCATTGCAATGACACGTCAAGTGGACAATAAATGGCGGCCGTATATGCAAGGCCAGATTGCGACTACAATGCCTTATTACGTAGACATTTGTGGTTACCTATTTATGGACACTGATGATGCCGGAAATGTGCATCGACGTTTGCTTGTAGCTCCTCATCAAAACTTTGAAGCGGGAGAACGTGTTGGCGGAAAACTTGGATCCGTCATTGAAAATCCAAGTGTAGAAAAAATGCTAGATACCGTATACGGTGAAAAGAAAGAGAGTAATTAAAAATGGTTAACTTTGCAGATATCATCGAAGATATTGACTACGATGCATTTGCTCCTGTCCCGGTTGGCGTGTATCCTGTTGAGGTTATTAAGGCCGAAGCAAAGCAGGCTTCAACTGGACGCGAAATGATTAACGTGCAGCTTCGAATTGTTGACGGCCCAAGTAAGGGTCGCATGCTCTTCAACAACTTCGTGTGGGTTCCTGAAAATGATAAAGCTGTTCAGATGTTCTTTGTGAACATGCGAGAGTTTGGTCTTGGTAAAGAGTACTTCCGCACTAACCCAACGTTCGAGCAGCTTGCAAATGAAATGCTAAATCGTCGCGTGATGGTTGAAATTGAACACACTGAGTACAATGGTAATACTCGTGAACAGGTTAAGCGCATTAAGAAGATTGATGGCCATGAGAACCCGGCTCCCGGGCAGGGTGGTAATACCAACCAAGGTGTTCCGTCTGTTGCTTCTCCCGCAGCCCCTGCAGCTCCCGCTCCCGCTCCTGCTCCGGCTGCTCCTAGTGTTAATCCTTCTGCAGCCCCGGATACTCCATTCTGATCAAAATGTTTCACAACATTCAAACTGACTCCCGACGATCTGCTTCTCGCGGGTCGTCGGGGGCTCAAATAAGTATTATGCCGAACGTAGTTGTTAAGAAAGGAAATAGGTGCAAAGAGCAGTATGAATTTCTTAACAAGTATAAGAAAGCTCAATGTCTCCCTGAAGTAGGATTGCCAATTGGTTGTACTTCAGAAGATGAGATTTATATAATGAACCGGCTCAATGAAGTTGGTACAAAGAACTCAATCGAAATCACTCACATGATTTATTCATCTCTTCACGAAGAATTGTGGAAGATGAAAACCGGTGTAGATGATTATGTAGAGTACAATGAGACAGCACATATCGCAAAGATTCTCCCTCTCCTAAAGATTGGCGGAAGTTTTGCGAAAGATCCAAATAAGACTAGAGCACTCGCGTTAGAAGTTCATAATATTTGCTCACCACAATACATTGATCACGCTGTAACTCACGGTGACCCTACATTCGATAATCTAATGATGTATCATGGATTACCTGTTCTTATAGACCCACTTGCTGCGAATCCTGCCATTCCTAGTGACGTTGCAGTCGATGTTGGAAAGATTCTTACATCACTCAATGGGTTCGAGGAAATCCGTTACAATAAGGTTTTTAAGAACAAGCGAGATGCAAAGCATATTCTCAAAAACTGTGTCATTGATGATTATGGTGAAAAAGCTTGGGTCAGGTCTTTGTATTGGTGTGGGATTCATATGTACCGCGCAATTCCTTACATGAAGTCAATTAGGGTTAAGAAAGGTCTATTGGGAATCGCAAATGAAAGTTTTAAAGAAGCACTGCATTTTTGATATGGACGGGGTACTTATCGATTCCCTGCCCTGGATTGAGAAAGCCTATAAGCATGCGGGAGTTCCTATTCTTGAGCAAGATAGGTACAAGTCTTGGAAAGAATGGCTAGTTCCGCTTTACGGGATAGCAATGGCTACAAGAATTCACGATAAGAAAAATGAATTTTATAGTTGTATGCTTTCAGCCCGAATCGTGAAGAAGTTACCCCCTGCCCAAGTGCTTGAGAAGTTTCATACAATGTGCTCTATTGCGACGGGCGCTTCAGCCGCTAGCGTACTAGCAGTTAAAAAGTTCGTGGGCTTCGGTGATGAATGTAAAGTAGGAGTATGCGAGGCTAGTGCTGAAGATAAAGTAGCTTACTTAGTTCATCTACACAACATCTCAAATAAGTATGGCTATTACTTCGATGATAACAAAGAAGTTGGGCAGGGAATCGTTGATGAAGCTAACCGCAAAATAGGAAAAGATGTTTGGAAGTTCTATCATTACGTCGAACAGACATTTGATGAAATAATGAAGGAGGTGAGTAAGCCATGGCAAATGTAGGGATTATCTTAGCTGCAGGTAAAAATACGAGGCTCGACGGAATTGTTGAACCATATGAAAAGCCTTTAGTGATTAATCCTGACAACGTTGAGAACGTGTTTTCAGTGATGAAAACGTTGGAACAAATTTGCCATAAGATCATTATCGTATGTTCTAAGAGTAACATCACTAAGATGATAAATCTCTTACATAATAAGGGACCAAATTCCTTGCAGTATGTCACTCAAGATCAAGACAAGTTTCCTGAAGTGTCAGGCGCTATTCGTCAAGCTCTTGAATTAGTATACGATGACGATAATGTTGTTTGCGTAATGGCAGACAACTACTACGCTAATCCTAAAGAGATACTTAAATATAAGGATCTCAATAAAAATGCTGTAGGCGCTCAAATTTTCAATCGTCCTGAATCTTTGCGATACACTAGGGTAAATAACCAAGTTGTATTCGTTAATCGGCGAGACAAATATGATCCTAATCTTGAGATTGAAGACGACCATAATGATGCAGTTTGGCTAGGACCACTATGTATTATTCCCAAAGAGTATAAGGAAGCGTATGGTTTAGCTAAGAATGAAGATAACTTAGACATCGCGAACGTATTCAACAAGATGAGTAAGTTTGCTGGTTACAAAAGTACAGCAGAAGATTTCGGAGAGAAAGTGTTTTTCGAAAATGGCAAATATCGGGTACGGTAAAATTGGACGAAGTTTTAAACTCCCACTCAATGAGGATGCAAGAGGCACTGCAACAGGCGGAGACTCAGACGTTAGAAATACTTTATTCTATCTTGCTAGTGACAACCCTCACCATACTTTTTACATTATTAGCAAGAACTCTGGTGAAAATCCGCAAGAAGTGGGATATCCTGAAAATGTAGTCAATCTTTGGGATAAAGAATTTTCTAAACAGCATGGCAAGAAACTTCGTGCGTATCTTAAAGATAACGAGTATCCTGGATGTAACATAAATGGAATGATTCACACTTTCCAGCATGACACTCTTCACGAGTATCTTTTTGGAAATATTGATGAATGTATCTTGTGGCTGGGACAGCATGGGTCTGCTAATTCACCAATCCCTCTCGCTACTAATCGAGAGCGCGAGTCTGTGTCTCAGGGAAGCTTTGTTCGTTATGTCGGGTATTTGCTCACAGGAGCAGACGGTTGGCTTACAAAGCAGCGAGAACAAGACCCTCACAAAGATGTAATTTGGCTTTGTCCTGACGTCAGGAATAACATCAAGTTTCGGGATATGAAGAACCCGGTTCTTTCTTCAGTCCTTGCCCAATATTATGATAGCCAAAAGAATCGTTATGAACGTTTTGGTGATCCGACTGAACCACAAAAGCCATTTGGATGGAAGCCTGATGGGCAGGGTGATCGTAACATTTGGGAAGGTCCCGTAGAATACATCTACTCCGGGATCGAAATGACTGCACTCAATAATTTGAATGTGTACATGAATTCGCAAATGTACAATCCGCTTAATCTTTACAAAGACAAGTCTTTCGGAATTGTTCTTAACGAAAATAAAAAGAATACTAAGAATTCTCGTAAAAAGATTCTCGAAGAATATGTAATTAACAATGGCTTAGATACTTCAAGTATTTTTGGTGTATGGTCAGATGAGAGTAAATATGAGTTAGGCCTTAACATTGAGCCAATTCATATCTCAAAGCTATACTATGAAATGTCACGTTGGAAGTCAACTCTCACAACCCCTGCCTCAGGAAGCGGATGGGCGACGTCGAAACCTTGGGAATGTTTCCTGAATGGTGTTGTATGTTTCTTCCATAAAGACTATGACTCACAAGGTCATATCGTTGAAAATCCATACTACAAGTACGGAGACTCATTTAATGATTCACCATACTCTAAAGAGCTTGGCGGATTTCTTCGAGTTAGTTCTCCTGAAGAACTTAAGAAGAAAATTGAAATGATCGATAAAGATGAAGATTTGCGTATTCATTACGTGACTAGACAGTTCTTACATCTCAAGTACTGCCTAGAGAAATACCAACGCGGTGTAAAAATGATCAATGAAAGGATTAACTAATGTTACAGGAAATGATTGATTTACAGGCTAAGTTGCAGTCTGAGACATACGGAAAAGACATCTCAAAGCTTGATACGCGTGAAAAGATTGAAGCCTATCGTATCAATATGATGGCACTTCAGGACGAGCTCCATGAAGCTTTGAATGAAATGTCTTGGAAACCATGGGCTAAAGCTGAGTACTTTAATGACGATCGTGTTCAGCAGGAACTTGTAGATGCATGGCATTTCTTTATGAACCTAATGATCATTAGTGGCATGGACGCAGAGAAACTTCATTTGCGGTACCTCGCAAAACGTAGAGTAAACATCAAACGCCAAGAAGACGGTTACGATGGTGTCTCCACTAAAGATGAATACGGGAATGCAACAGATGAGCCAACACTAGACTTTGAGGAACTTAGAAATGAAATTAAGTAAATTCTTCAAAGATCATTGTGACGCATACTTCATAACTCTAAAACGAGCTGAAGACCGTGTTAAGAATGTTGAAAGCATTATTGCTAAAGATATCTTTAATAAGCATACTGTGATTGATGCAGTTAATAAGCTTGACTTGTCTATTGAAGATACTAAAGCTTTCTACAAAAATGCAAATGATGAATGGGAGAGGGAGCAATCCCTACCCAAAGACGTTAGGCTATATGGTGTAGAACGCTGGGTTGGTGGTAAAGAACATTTGTTCAATAGACCATCTTCAAGGTCACTATACACAGGAACATACGCATGCTACCTGTCGCATATCAAAGCTATAGAAACAGCTTTAAGTGATGGTAGTGATAGTGAGTACATCGTAATCATTGAAGACGATGCAGACTTTTGCACTAGCAATGTTTTTGACTTTGTTGATAAAGTAGATTCATTTTCTAACCCTGACATCATTGTATTTGGTGGAGCTGTGAAGATGGCTTCTTACGTTGGTGAAAATAAGAAATATGAACAACTTGTAAACGGATTTAATGTAGCTAAAGTTGATCATATTAAGTCTGATAATTACAAGAGCATTAGACAACGTTATATCACCACGATGTATGCTCTACGTAGAAGTACTGCCCACATATTCTTAGACACAGTCAAGAAGCATCAGATACCTATCGACGCTTCCTGGTGGTACGCGTTTACTAGGTTGAACACGTTCAAGTACACCCCCTGCCTGATTCGTCAGGATCAGGTTAATATTGAAGCTGCTAGGCGAGATACAGTTGGTAAAAAGAAAAGGAGTTAGAAATGCTTAACTTTATTTTATGATTATCTTTAAGTGTTAACTTAGTTACATTCTTCTCTATGTATGTTATATTTCGCAATTTTAAGTAAGGATTTAACATGACCGCAGAAACGTTTGATCCAACTAAGCCTGGCTCAGATTATCTCGAGTGGATAAATCAGCAGCATGGTGAAGACACGTGCCAATGCTATCTCTGCAAGTACTGGTACGAAGCTAACAAGTAGCTGTGCTAAACGGGCTCGCTCTGCGGGCCCGTTTTGGGCCCTGACGTCGGCGTTTTACAAATCTCAGAGAACGTATTAAAGTATTCATTGTAAGCCGCAAGGTACTACGAAAGCCCGCTGGGCAGGAGGAAAAGGAATGTTAAAAGACACTGAACGCGTTATTACTACCCTGCAACGCGCCATAAAAAATGCAGCTACCACAGATGATGAAAATAAAAAAGCGATCTTTAGAGCTTATGCTGCTATTGTAGATATTCTCAATAATTGCGTTGAAACAGATTATGTCTCTAGTATGTTGGATGAGCTTGAATCTATTGAAGAAGATCTGGCTTTTGTAGTGTCGGGGAGCTAAGAATGTACTCAATCAATGATTACATCGACGAGACGCATGAGCAGAAAGTTATTCGCACGTTCTTTAAAAGCTGGGATGAAGCTTTAGGAGATAAAGAAAATCTCGACCTAATTGAAAAACTCGCTAAGAATCTTGAAGAAGTAGCAGCAACTATTGGAGTTGTCATCAGTCTCAAATCTTCAATCGAACGATTCATCACAATTGACCTTGCAGAAGAAGTAGCTGCAGAATATAAGGAGGAAAATTAAATGTCATTTCACGATAAGATCTTTGATGAAGTTTTAGCAAGTGAAGAAGGAACATATGCTATTGGTATCCTATCTGACTTAATTGATAGCTTGTTTGCTCAATACAGTATCTACACTGACTCTGATGCTCTCGTAACAACTGCTCTCGAAATGCAAATAGATATAGTGTTCAATGAATTGGGAGGTGTAGACGAAGAAGATGAAGATGAAGACGATATTCCTAGCGATTATGATTCATATGATTATGAAGATGAATAACTACGGAATTTCACATAAACATTAAACAGGAATTATTTTTAGGAAAAGAAATGACAGTAAGAACTCTACCTTGGATTGATCCTAAAGATCCAGTAGTTGATTTGAGTGAAGATATTTCTACATACCAAATCCTAAAGAAGTTTGATTTAGATTGGAATATCGGCCTCCATCCTCTTCACACTTCTGTGTATGGTATCGATGTTCCAATTCATGGTAAGTACGCTTTAATTCGTGAAGATCTTAACACTGTAATGTCGGTAGTATCTAGCCGATATACTCCAATAGATAATATTGCAGCATTTGACTTTCTTGATGTTGCATTTGAGAAAGATATCTTAATTCCCAATTATGCAGGAAGTTTGCGTAATAGCGCAATAGTTTATATAGCTTCTAAATATGTAGGAGAAATAAAGTCAACAGTAGACATAGATTTTGATTTTTATGTACTCACTCTATGCTCGCATGATTCATCTTTTAAACCATCATTTCAAATTGTACCAATAGCTCGAGATAGTTTCGTTCACATCCCGGCTACATTTGCAAAAAATGCAGCTGAAAAGGAGAAAATTAACTATAATGATCCAATGAAATCACTTCAGGATTATATTAAAAAATACGTGGATGAACAACAGACAATGCTAAATCATCTCTTGATGAAAGACATTGAAGTTGATTCTGCTGAGAATCTTTTGAAGATGTGTATTCCTAAGCATGTTGCGAAGAAAGATGAAGCTGTTGAGAGAATTATGGATACTTATCTTGAATCTCCTAACAACGAGTTTCACGACAATTTCTTAGGTGTATATTACGGTCTCTGTGAATTTCTTGATTTTGATAATGAGAATCGACGTACGGGCAGGGAAAACAAGATGCTCTCCAATGTACTTGGCGGCGGCGGTATTAAGATGCGAGAATCGTTTTTGAAGAAAGCTTTGTGATGGATAATAGAATTCTTGGGTACCTAAATCGGGGATGGGCTGTTCTCCCAACACATTCGGTTGCGAATGGTGTATGTACTTGTAATAACCCAAAATGTAGCAGCCCAGGTAAACATCCGCGAACACAGCGTGGCGTTAAAGATGCATCTAAAGATGTTAAAGTAGTTCGCTCATGGTTCGATTATTGGAAGTCTGCAAACGTTGCAGTCGCAACAGGTAAAATATCAGGAATCTTCGTAGTTGACGTCGACCCAAAAAGTGGCGGGTTAAAGTCTTTAGAAGAATTCTCGAAGAAGTACTTTGGTGAAAAAGATACATACACTGTTCTTACAGGAAGTGGCGGGTATCATTTTTATTTCACTCTGCCCGATGGCGTGGATATTCCAAACTACAATGCGATTTATCCAGGCATCGACATTAGGTCTGATGGAGGATATGTCGTAGCTCCTCCGTCTGTACACATATCTGGCGGTTCGTATAAATTATCACACGAAAACGCAGATGTGCTAGAACCAACGTCTGAGCTTGTCGAGTTACTATCCAGTAAGTCCCGCAAAAGTAGTTCGATGTCGTTCTCTGAAGCTCTTAACCGAGAGAATGATTTTAAAGTCCCCAGCATTGATAAGCTACTTGAAGGTATTCCTGAAGGTGAACGCGATAACACAATCTTCAAGTGGGCGTGCAAATATCGTCGTAAGAACGGTGAGAATTCAAGGTCTGGTGCATTAGCTCTCGCTTATATTGCAGCGTCGCGCTGTGTACCTCCTTTCCCTCGAGAAGAGGTCGAGAAGTGCATTAACTCGGCGTGGAAACAAGATCACTCTGATCCATCTTATGTAGAAAAAGCACTTTCATTTGAAAATGAATTTGAGCCCCTAACCGACGTTGGTAATTCGCGTCGGTTCATTAAAAACTTTAAAAATAAGTTCACATATGTACCTGGTTGGGGCTGGATGGTTTGGGATAATAATCATTGGCGTCGTGACGATGGTGGACTATCCCATAATGCCGCGAAAGAAGTTTCAACTATCATTAAACTTGAAGCACAAAAGCTAAGTCAAGAAGATGAAGAATATGAAATTAAGGCTCACATAAACTGGGCAAAACGTTCACAATCGGCGGGAAGTATTTCTGCGACTCTCGCTGTCGCACAAACTGATCCAGATATCGTGTCATATGTCGATGACTTTGACACTGATGATCTGTCTTTAGCAGTTTCAAACGGCATCATCGATTTGCGTACAGGTGATCTCAGGAAGACATCTTACAAAGATAAGATTACTAAAAACACAAACGTTATCTTTGATGACAAAGTTGACCAAAGTCGTTGGTTAGAGTTCTTGTATAATGCCCTAGATGGTGACGAAGAATTGATGTCATATATCAAACGTGCT